>Ga0066836_10001714_pt1 | contig 11617 bp, 9 predicted proteins | sample ETNtaG_18_FD_71568 | JGI IMG/M metagenome (GOLD analysis project Ga0066836, IMG submission 71568) | Marine microbial and viral communities from oxygen minimum zone, Eastern Pacific Ocean - ETNP201302SV91 | ecosystem: Environmental > Aquatic > Marine > Oceanic | place: Pacific Ocean: Eastern...
CAGAGCTTCTTCTTCATTATGAGTGGGATCTTTCGCCATACAGCGAATAATCAATCCTTCATCACTGGACACATCAACAATTTGGATTTTCTTTACACCCAATTCACTAATGCGTTTTATAACAGCCTTGGATAGAGGTTCAAAAGCTCGAGCAACAACGATACCCTTAGCTGGCTCAACTAAATCACTAATAAGCACATTATTCTCAAGGTTATCCATCTCCGCCGCCTTTTTAGTGGTAACCTCTTTAATGTCGTAAAAAGTATTCAACAAAGAAGCATCACTGCTAGTATCATCACCTTCTAGAAAGTTGATAGCACGCAGGAAAGTAGTGATTAAAAACTTCCGACGACGCTTCTTTCTATCAAGATAAACATAGAGCATATCGCTCGTATCGAATTGCGCCTCAAACCATGAACCGCGATCAGGAATTATACGAAATGAGTTTAGAGTCTTCCCGTTCGGATGCTTTGTTGCCTCAAAAGCCACACCTGGAGACCGATGCAACTGGCTAACGATTACCCGCTCAGCACCATTAATAACAAAACTACCCTGTGGAGTAATAAGCGGAATCTCACCCATAAAAACACGCTCTTCCTTAGTGCCTTTTTCATCTTTCAGCTGAAATATAACATGAAGTGGAGATCCATATGTCTGACCATCGTCAATGCACTCTAACCAATCCAGTTTGGGCGCACCAATTTCATAATGATCATACGTAAGCACAACTTTCTCGTCATAACTCTCAACAGGAAAAATTTCATTAAACACAGCCTCCAAGCCAGTGTTTTCTCGTTTTGCAGGGCTAACTTCCGCCTGCAGAAATTCATGGTAAGAATTTACCTGAATTTCGATCAAGTTTGGCGGGGCAATGATTTCTTTAATCTTGCCAAAGTTAATACGCTCTTTTGCTAAGGTAGGCATTTATATTTTAGGATTTGGTTCCCAGCTTTTCGCTAGGGATTATTTGAACAATAAAAAACGACGAACACCTTCCCTTTTTTAAAAAAGGGACAATCTTCATCGACGTCCGCCCATTTAAGGCGTTAATAATTATTTTTTTTCCCAAAAGCAGGAATCGCAAAAGGCCGGGGGCGCATGACCCCCAAGCCCAAATACTTATTATTTAATCTCGACGGCGGCTCCAGCCTCCTCGAGTTTTGTCTTAGCGGCTTCGGCGTCGTCTTTAGACACACCTTCTAATACCGCTGTAGGGGCTCCTTCAACCAAGCCTTTAGCTTCTGCTAAGCCCAAGCCAGATTTAACTTCACGCACAGCCTTGATAACCTGAATCTTTTTGCCTCCATCACTAGTGAGGACAACATCAAATTCAGTCTTCTCTTCGGCCGGCGCAGCGTCACCTCCGCCTCCTCCACCGCCTGCGGCCGCAACCGCAACCGGCGCAGCTGCGCTGACGCCCCATTTATCTTCTAATGCCTTGACTAGGTCAGCAGCCTCAAGGACCGTTAACCCACTCAACTCTTCTACTATTTTGTCTATGTTTGCCATTTTATCAACCTAGTTTCGTCGCTCTCAGAGCTCTGAGAATTTCAGCACACAGCCGCGCACCGACGAGTTACTCTTGTTGGTTTCTCTGTCCCGACACTCATCGGGAGAGAAAATTCAAAAAATCTTTACTTAACCCTCTGAAAACTTTGCTCGAATGACACGAGCCAAGCTGGAACCAGGCTCCGCCAAAGTACGAACCAATTTCCCGGAAGGCGCCTGAATAGTACCCAAAATCTTGGCCCGCAACTCGTCCAAAGAAGGCAATTCAGCTAATGTTTTAATCTGTTCAGCATCTAACTTTTCATTATCAAGAAAACCGAAATGCCATTCAGGCTTTTCAAATTCAGCCTTAAAATTCTTTATAACCTTCGCTGCTGCAGTAATTTCCCCATCACCTGTAACAGCAGCCACCTGACCAGCCATCGCATGACCAATGTCTTCTATTCCAGCTTCCTGAATCGCAATTTTAAAGATAGAAGTTTTAACAACGTGTAACTCGGCTTTAGAACTGGCCAATCGGTTACGCAATTCTTCAAACTCACCAACCTTCAATCCCTCGTAATTAACTACAATAAAATAAGGACTACTATTAAGCCGATCAACGTACTCTTTGGTAATTAGTTTTTTTTCTTCGCGCATGTTTTATTTCCCTCTTTTTCGTTACAGCCCCTTCAATACTTCCCGAAGGTCCAACGGAATCCCCGGGCTCATAGATGACGAAAGGACACAGTTGTCAATGTACCTGCCTTTAGCCGCTGAAGGTTTAGCTTTAATAACTTCATCTATAATCGTTTTTATATTTTCTAGTATTTGGTCAGAAGAAAAGGAAGCCTTACCTGCCAAAACCTGAATGTTAGCACCCTTATCGAGCTTGTACTCAACCCTACCAGCCTTTACTTCCTTTACAGCCTTAGCCGTATCATCTGTCACTGTGCCAGTCTTAGGATTAGGCATAAGGCCTCTCGGACCTAGCACTCGACCTAGCTTTCGCACCTCAGCCATCGCCTCCGGAGTCGCAACTGCCACATCAAAGTCAGTCCATCCACTAGTTACTTTCTCAATATATTCATCAAACCCTACATATTCTGCCCCAGCTTCCTTTGCAGCATTTGCTGCCTCTCCCTCCTTGGCAAAGACCAACACCTTAACTTCCTTGCCACTGCCATGAGGAAGTCGAACAGTGCCTCGAATCATTTGATCTGTCTTGCGAGGATCGATAGTCATTTTAAATGCAATTTCGACCGACTCGTCAAATTTTGCCTTAGGAAATTTACCTAACAACTCAGCAGCTTCCGCAATAGAGTAACTCTTTCCTGCCTCTAACATCTCGAGGGCTTTTTTTAATCTTTTACTTATTTTTTTTGGCATTTTTCTTGGCGCGGTGCAAACGGGACTCTTTCACCCTTCCGCTGTCTCTAAAATTAATCAACAACTTGCAGCCCCATGGAACGAGCGGTACCGGCAATCATTTGGGCAGCCATCTCGGGATCACGAGCATTCAAATCCTTTTTCTTAGTTTCCACAATTTCCAGTAATTGAGCTTTTGTAATTTTACCAACCTTTTTCTTATTTGGCTCACCGGACCCGGCCGCAATCTTGGCCGCTTTCTTGAGCAACACCGCTGCAGGCGGAGACTTGGTCACGAATGTAAACGATTTATCCTGATAAACCGTAATAACTACTGGAATAACCAACCCAGCCTGATCTTTAGTAGCCGCATTATATTGCTTACAGAACTCCATGATATTTACACCATGTTGCCCCAATGCCGGACCTACTGGCGGCGCTGGGTTTGCCTGACCTGCCGGAATCTGCAACTTTATATATCCTGAAACTTTTTTCGCCATACTCGTTATTATTTATATAATCTTCTTTTTTTGAGTCAGACAAACAAGGTTACCCCTTATCGACTTCCCAATACTCAACATCCACCGGAGTGTTTCTTCCAAAAATATTAACCGTAACCTTAAGTCGACCTTTTTCCGGATCAATCTCCTCAACAATTCCATTATTCCCCTCAAAGGGACCATGATTAATTTTTACCGTTTCACCTTTTTCAAATTCCACCTTAGGTCTCTCTAGGTCCTCGGAATCAGCAATGCGTAACTTAATATCGTTAATCTCACCCTCTGGTGTCGGTTCAGGCGCATCGCCCCCTACAAATCCAATGGCTCCTGGGGTATCCTTGATGTAGTTCAAGGGTTCGGTCATAACCTTGTCATCATCATCTCGCAAATCAACATGAATAAAAACATACCCCGGAAAAAGCTTCTTCATTGAAACCTTTTTCTCACCACCACGAACATCCACAACCTTTTCCTTTGCAACAAATACTTCTTTGATATACGCACCCATTTCCTCCACATCAAGACGCTTATTGATGCTATCAAGCACCTTTTGCTCCTGACCAGATAGAGTGTGAATAATGTACCAAGCGTGTGCCATGATTTGCGCTATTAAGTAGTTGCTCCGCCCTTCGCTAAATACTCAAGAAGAAATCTCTGAATAAACATATCCCCCAAGAACAAGTCAGCCATAAAGGTAAAAAACCCAAGCATAAAGACTGCTGCCAAAACCATCCATGTAGATCCTTTAAGCTCATCTCTGGTAGGCCATGAGCATTTCGCTAACTCCTCTCGCGTTTGAAGGAAGAAAAATCGAATTCTATCCAGCAGTCCTTTTTTCTTAGCTATAAAAAGAACAACCAAAAGAACAACTCCACCAATCAACCATGATATTGGAAGAGGAAGATCCGCCCCAGATGAACTCGAAGCAGGATTGCTGCCAGGCTCACTTACAGGCACCTCTGCAGTCGTTGTAGCTGCATTTGGCGCAGCGCTATTATTTGTCTCATTCATGTGCGAACTTTCTTTTTTCAGCTCTCCCGGCACTTGGCGGAGGGGGAGGGATTCGAACCCCCGGAAGCTTTCGCTTCAACGGTTTTCAAGACCGCCGCATTCGACCACTCTGCCACCCCTCCGGTTTTGGGGTTAAACTTATAATCAACTGGCAGGACGGGAGGGATTCGAACCCCCAACAGACGGTTTTGGAGACCGTTGCTCTACCAATTGAACTACCGTCCTACTCGGGATAAACCCGAACGCAAAACAGCAGCATAAACACCACCATCATGCGAAAAAGGATTCCTTATTCAACAATCTCAGTCACCTGACCAGAACCAATGGTACGACCACCCTCGCGGATAGCGAATGTTAAACCCGGCTCCATAGCAACTGGTTTGCCCAACTCAACGTTAACAGTAACATTGTCACCTGGCATCACCATTTCTGTTCCTTCAGGCAGGGTTAAAGACCCAGTCACATCGGTCGTACGGAAGTAAAACTGCGGACGATAGTTGGTGAAGAACGGGGTATGACGACCGCCCTCCTCTTTGGTTAAAACATAAACCTGACCTTTAAATTTGGTATGAGGTTTAATCGAACCAGGCTTGGATAAAACCTGTCCGCGCTCAACATCTTCCTTTTTAGTGCCACGAAGCAAAACACCAACGTTTTCACCGGCGCGAGCTTCACTAAGAAGCTTACGAAACATCTCAAGATCTGTAGCGGTGGTTTTCTGTACGTCGCGAAGACCCACGATTTCCACTTCATCCATCTTATTGATAATACCACGCTCTACACGACCAGTTACCACCGTACCACGTCCTTCAATACTAAAGACGTCCTCGATGCACATAAGGAAAGGCTTATCGACATCACGCTCTGGCTCCGGAATAGCAGTATCACAAGCTTCCAAGAGATCACCAATAGCGTTCACCCATTTTTCTTCACCATCCAATGCCCCTTGGGATGCACACTGAATAATCGGAGTATCTGCTGGAAAATCATATTTTGTGAGAAGATCTTTAATTTCCTCCTCTACCAACATCAACATTTCCTCGTCATCCACCAAGTCGCACTTATTCAGAGCAACAACAAGCGCAGGCACGCCCACCTGCTTAGCAAGAAGTACGTGCTCTTTAGTCTGAGGCATAGGACCCTGGGAAGAATCGACCACCAAAATAGCTCCATCCATCTGGGCAGCCCCAGTAATCATATTCTTCACATAATCGGCGTGGCCAGGACAGTCAACGTGAGCATAATGACGTTTCTCAGTAGAATACTCTACATGAGATGCCGCAATAGTCACTGTCTTAGATTCGTCGCGAACCGTGCCACCTTTAGTGATATCGGCGTAAGATATTGGCTCTGCCAATCCCTTTTTAGCCTGCACATCCACAAGAGCCGCTGTAAGCGTAGACTTACCGTGGTCTACATGACCGATTGTACCAATGTTTACGTGAGGTTTATCACGTTGGAACTCTTCTTTTGCCATTCGATTTTCTTTTGTTGGTTGGTTCGTTACTTTTTCACGAACAAATTCTTTGTTTACCAATGGAGCCCATGACCAGGATTGAACTGGTGACCTCATCCTTACCAAGGATGTGCTCTACCGACTGAGCTACATGGGCACTCCGCACTAGTTCAGTTCACTCTAGCCACACTCCAAACGCAAAATAACCATCTGACTCCCTGCTGCACCTTAAGTAACTGAGAATCAATGGCTTAGCGATTTTTACGCGCCCCAAAAGGGAAGGCAATCTAGTTGCCTCTAACTGCCTCGTCAACGCTTTTTTTGTTTTTTATTCAAAAATAAGCAAAAAATGGGAGCCATCATGACTTCTTTATATTAATCCATGCATGTACATGAGGATCACCTCGGAAGTACCATAGACAGTTTGGCCCCTCTATCTGCCAAACATCCCAAACCTTATCCTCTCCAATGTCATGGTTTTTGTAAAAAGCCATGTGAAGGTGGTCAAACCCAGCGCCCTCAACCATTTTCATTGCTTCTTTTGCATCTTTTTTCCGAAACATTGAGAGCAAATCATTCATCGTCTTACGAACTTGTCCTTTTTGGTCGCGGCTCAACTCCGACAAAGGAATTCCCGGTAATCCCACTTTCTTACCAGTCAATTTTACAGTTTTGGTACCTTGTTCCGGTCGACTTTCACCCAATAGTGCCATTTTTTGCTGTTTCCCATCCATCATTGAAAAGACCTTGTTGGCCTGCTTGGCCTGATACCAGTATACGTTACCTGGATGCTCCGCAGTCTCATTGAAGCTGCGAGCTGCATGACCATAGAATATAGGCCCACCAAAAGCCTCACCATTGACGGAATCACCATCACAACGACGGGTGCAGTGCCTACCAGTTAACACAAACTCAAACTTGCCTGTATTAGGTTTACCAAAAAGAGCTACGGATGTGCTTGCGAAACCCTCCCCTTCAGAGTCGTGCAATACTTGCCCAAGAACAGTCTCAGCATATTTTTCACTGTGCAGCTTCAAGAAAATCTCTTTGACTAAAGCCTGCTGATCTTTAGTAAAAATCTCACCAATGCTTTTTTTAGTAATTTGCCAGTTATTGTCTACCTTCTCACGCAAAGGATGCTCGAAAGGAAAAGCTACCACTTTTTTTTGCTCTTCCTTTAAACTTTTATAAAGCTGAGAAACCAAGGTTTCAGAGCTGGTTTTTTCTTTAGCCGCTTGCACATGTGAAGCAGCAGAAATTGCGACTGAACCAATCACTGCAGTTTTTACAAAACGTCGACGATCCATTGACGGCGGGCAACCCAAGCAAGACTCCTTTTTCATAATCAAACTATTTGCATACTTCTAAAGAACGGAATCTCGCATAACACTCAACCAAGTCAATCCTACAGAAAAACCATTTTTAGCTATAAACACCAATAATCAGCATAACCAATCAATATCTTCAAGCTTGAGGAAGTTGACTAAGTCTTAATTACATAAATATATCTACGACAGGTATGATAATGCTACAACCTCACGCTTGGCCAAGCGCCTTGCCGATGGCACTATCTGCCTTCTCGTTTATGGATAAAGTACGCATTGGCATTATTGGCATGGGCAATATGGGACAATTCCATGCCAACGATATAATCGAAGGAAAAGTAGCTCGTGGAGAATTAGCTGCAGTTGGAAGCACATCTCCTAAAAAGCTTGCCGAGTTCGAGAAAAAGGGCATCAAAGTTTATGGTAGTGGTGAGGAAATGATCGCCAGCGGAAATATTGATGCGCTCCTTATCGCCACTCCACACTATCAACACACATCACTGGGAATAGCTGCACTAGATGCCGGCCTGCACATCATGGTTGAAAAACCTATCTCGGCACATAAGGCCGACGCCGAAAGGCTTATCGCGAAAGCCAAAGCACACCCAGATCAAGTGTTTGCCGGAATGTTTCAACTTAGAGTTGAGCCTCGCTATCAGAAAATTCGAGAAATAGTCCAGAATGGTGAACTAGGTGAACTAATGAGAGTATTATGGATTATGACAGATTGGTTTCGTTCTGAGATTTATTTTCAAAGCGGCGGCTGGCGTGCCACGTGGAAAGGAGAAGGTGGCGGTGTGCTACTCAACCAGTGTCTCCATCAACTTGATGCAATGCAATGGATTACGGGAATGCCTAATAGGATCAGTAGCCACGTGGGTTTAGGCAAATGGCACGATATTGAAGTTGAGGACGATGTAACTTGCTATATGGATTTTCCTAACGGAGCTACTGGAGCATTTATTACTTCCAGCGGCGAAACACCTGGAAGTAACCGATTTGAAATTGCAGGCACTAAGGGTAGACTAATTTTGGAAAACGACAGACTAGAATTAACTCGTAATGCTGTACCTTCTGACGAATGGTGCAAGACCTCCAAAATCGGCTTTCAACAACCGGAAACCACCGTAGAGGAAATACCTATTCCTGGATCCGAATCGCCGCATGCAAAATTGATGACTAATTTTGTCAATGCCATTATCGATGGTGAATCCCTCATCGCACCAGGGGCCGAAGGAATCGGATCAGTCGAACTAGCCAATGTAATGGTTTACTCCGGCCTCATCGGAAAAGACATTGAACTGCCTATGGATGGGGCCGCATGGGAAACAAAACTCAACGAATTGATTATTAACTCAAACCATGAGAAAAAGATTGTCGAAGTCAGCAATGAAGACTTTGCAGCAAGCTTCCGCAAATAATTTAATAGTATAATAAAATGGAACTAATGGGAATTGCAGACGAGGCTTCCCCCTCGATCGAAGGTCAAATCCGAGCCACCAAAGAGCTCGGCTGGAAATGGATTGAAGCTAGATTCGCTGAAGTGAATGGATTCGAAAAAGGCCCTGTACACGATATACCAGATGCTGCCTTTGATATCTTAGCAGATAAACTTGAAGAGGCCGAAGTTGGTATCTACGCACTTGGATCAACCATATGCAACTGGGCAAAGACCATTGATACTCCTTGGGATATAACTTTAGGCGAAATCAATCGAGCAATCCCGCGGATGAAACGCCTGAAAACAAAATATGTTCGTATTATGAGTTTCAAACCGGCCGATGACACTGATCAAACTCCAAAAATCGTATTTGATCGATTGCGTGAAGTTACCCAACGATTCCTCGACGAAGGCCTTCAACCAGTACACGAAAACTGCATGAATCATGGCGGCATGAGCTGGCAACACGGCACCGAGTTAATAGAGAAAGTCCCTGGCTTAAAGTGGGTCTTTGATACCGCCAATCCAATCTTTAATGCTGATCGATCTAAACCCCAACCATGGCCAAAACAAGACCCTTGGGAATATTGGCAAAATGTCAAAGAGCATACATCACATATCCATATCAAAGATTGTATTTGGATGAAGGATAAGAATGACGCTGACTACACCTTTCCCGGAGAAGGAGATGGACGAGTTCGTGATATATTGAAAGATGCATTCGATAACGGTTATGACGCCGGCATATCAATCGAACCACATATGGCTGTTGTCTTTCATGATAAAGATAGCGAGGCAAATGAAGAAGACATGTTCAACAACTATGTCGAGTACGGCCGGAGACTCGAAGCTCTTATCAAAGAAATAAAGAACAATTAAAAATAATAAAACACCATGAAACCTCGCAATCCACTTATCATTCTTTTGTTGGATTGTATTATTTTTTTTGGCTGCACTAGCAGCTTGATAAAGTGCTATTCAGATAATCAAGAAAATCCATATGTTATTCATAAAGCCTTAGAAATGAGTCTTCTGGTTTCTGAACCAAACATTATAGACCCAGTCGCATTAGCTTTTGATCATAACTGCCAACTCTACGTTGTAGAGATGCGTGACTATCCCACCGGTGTGCCAAAAAAAAGCAAAGGCGGGTCAGTCAAATTACTTACTGACACTAATGGAGACGGCCAATATGACAGAATAACTCAATTTGCAAGCAAGCTATCATATCCTACGTCTGTCACAGCGTGGAAAGAAGGCGTATTAGTAGCTGCTCCTCCAAACATAATTTATCTAAAAGACACCAACGGAGATGGCATAAGTGACATCAGAAAAACTCTTGTCAGCGGATTCAAACTTGGAGTGACGGACAGTAACTTCAATAGTCTTCGCTGGGGTATTGATAATTGGATTCACGGAGCTAATGGAGGCAACGGAGGAAGAGTTCGATTCTCCGAACACAATAAACCAGCCACTTCACTTCGAAATCTTGATTTTCGAATCAGACCAAACACCCTTCAACTAGAAACCACTAGTCAAACTGGAGGTGGTTTCGGACTGGTATTCAATGAATGGGGACACAGCTTTACGACATATAATATAGACTACCTTCAACAAAGGATCATACCACAGAAGTACATAGATCGGGCTAACAATCTGCCATCTTTCGAAGCAACAAAAAATATATCAATTCATGGAAAAATGGCCCGCATATTTCCGATCGCCGAGGCGGAAACACGAGTCAATCATCCAGAGCAAGCAGGTTATTTTTCATCTGCAGGCGGCATGGGCTATCTAGGAATCTCCGACTATCCAGAGGACTTAAGTAGCAGCATTTTTATCTGCGATGTCGTAAGCAACTTGATACACCGAAACCTACTTCAATCAAAAGGCGGCGCTTATATAGCAAAACGTGCCCCCACAGAAAAAAAATCTGAATTCCTTGCTAGCAGTGACAACTATTTTCGTCCAGTAGCTCTTGAACTCGGTCCGGATGGCGCATTGTATTTAGCGGACATGCAAAGAGAAGTAATCGAACACCCCGATTATATTCCCAGTAAACTGAAAAAAAAGATGAGAATCCGCGGTGGAGAAACACGCGGTCGTATTTACAGAATCACCCCAAAATCCAAAACTTCTGAAGCTATCACCAAACTTAAACCAGTAAGGCTAGATAATATTGAAACCGAATTCGCTAGCCCTAACCAATGGCGACGATGGACTGCACAAAGACTAATTTACGAAAGTCAAAATTCATCACTCGTACCGCAAATACGAAAATTAATTAAACATAAAAATCACTTCGTTAGACTCCATGCATTATGGTCACTACAAGGACTTGGCGCAATCAAGGTCGATGACATACTCAAAGGACTCACTGATTCAAATCCTAGGATTCGCGAAAATACTATTCGTATCACCGAGACGATTGGCCCGATCGAAGATCAAACCGTAATCCAAAGACTAATGGAATTAGCAAAAGACCCAGATTCAACTGTACGCTTCCAACTCGCCTTAACATTAGGAGAAATCAAACCGACAACTTCTGTGAATGCAGCGTTAGAAAAAATTTATATCAATGGACATAAAGATGAGTGGACTCGCAAAGCTGTCCTGTGTTCCTTAAAGGGAAATGAAGTTTCATTTACAAAATCAATAGCCCAAAGAGTCCCTGCAATATATTTACAGGAATTATTTCAGCTTACTGCTAGCCGCATAACCAAGCCAATGGATTTGGATTTTCTAATAAAAACAGCTCTAAATTCTGATTGGGAAAATGATAAAAAAATAAAACTACTAAAATCAGTTCGCACTGGCCTAACTCGTTCATCAAATCTTAGCCGCTTTAAATCACTCAATGCCAACTCGCTGGTTTCAAAACCAGGTGATCTTGATCTCAATCTAAAAATAGAAATCCATCAATTATGCCTTGTTGCAGGAATAGGCGACTTCCTAAATGAATTCGACAAACAGAAAATTATTGATGAGACACCTCAATTAGATGGTTCAAATATTGAAAAAATAAAAC
>Ga0066836_10001717_pt1 | contig 11603 bp, 11 predicted proteins | sample ETNtaG_18_FD_71568 | JGI IMG/M metagenome (GOLD analysis project Ga0066836, IMG submission 71568) | Marine microbial and viral communities from oxygen minimum zone, Eastern Pacific Ocean - ETNP201302SV91 | ecosystem: Environmental > Aquatic > Marine > Oceanic | place: Pacific Ocean: Eastern...
AGAATCACACTATTCCTTTTTATCATAAATGTTCTTATGGGCGATATTCATGTTTTTAATCGCAGTGCCGGGACTGAATCTGAAATAAGATCACTTTCTGATTCAAAGAAATTATATATTTCAGCAAAGGATTTAGCCCGGTCTTTATCTTCAAAATTGTATGAAAATGCTGAGCGAAAAAAACTAGTTATATATATTGCAGGAAAGAAAGTTAAAATTTCAGGAAATACTAGTTTTGTCATGATTGATGATCGCCCCTATCAGATGCCACAGATCACAAGAATAGAATCATACGATCTTTATGTTCCTGCAGAAGAATTTCTGGGTATTTTAAAATCAACAGTGCTACCAGGGCTCAATTATGATCGTGTGAAAGAAGTCCTTGATATTGATGTAATCCATTTCAATATCACTGGAATCAACATAGATGTAAAATCTAACGGAACCATAATTCGATTAAATACTAATAAACAATTTTCAGAACGAAATATTAGTTCTTTCATTAATAAGCACAGGTGGTATTATTTGACAGTTGCAGGGGCAATGGTGGATACGACAACTATCAATAATGGGTTAACTCGCGGGGTTGTTCACCGGATTGAATCGGATCAAATTGGCGAAACCGCACAAGTTGCTTTTAAACTTGGTACTCAAGTGATTAGTCATGATTTGGATCAAAGTTCAGATCCAAACCAAATTATAATAACTCTTCGAACGCCTCTGAAAAAAATAGAGGAACGCATTGAAAATGTGAAAGAAAGCCAACGACTAGACATTGTTGTATTAGATGCAGGGCATGGCGGGAAAGATCCAGGATCCCAAGGTAAATATGGAACAAAGGAAAAAGATATTGTGCTAGATATTACTAAAAGAATCGGGCGGCTTTTAGAAAAACATACAAGGATAAAAGTTGTTTATACACGAGATGAAGATGTCTGGCTCCCTTTATCGAAACGTACAGAAATGGCGAATGATGCGAATGGAAAAATGTTTATAAGTATTCATGCTAATTCTAACAATAACCGTAAAGTACAAGGTTTTGATACATTCTTTTATAGCCTCGCAAAAAGTGATGAAGCCATTGAAGTTGCAGCGCGGGAAAACTCGGTAATTCAGTTTGAAGAAAACGTGAGCCAATATAAAGACCTTAGCGGTGAAAAAATGATCTTAGCCACAATGGCGCAAAGTATGTATTTGAAAGAAAGCGAGGACCTTGCAGCCATTATACAAATGGAATTGGATAAAAAATTGACAACTCCAAATCGTGGCGTAAAACAAGCGGGGTTTTATGTTCTCTATGGTGCATCTATGCCAAATGTGCTAGTAGAAGTTGGATTTATTTCTAACCCTTCTGAGGAGAAAAAAATGAAGCAGGAACAGTACAGACAGATGATTGCAGAAGCAGTGTATGAAGGGATTAAGCATTTTAAATATTCCCGTGAAAAATTGTTGGCGGAGGAATAAAGATGGATAACAGGCCAATTGGTGTTTTTGATTCTGGAATTGGCGGACTTACCGTTGTGGATGCATTGACAAAATTTTTACCGAATGAATCAATTTTATATCTGGGTGATACAGCTCGAGTTCCCTATGGCAATAAAAGTAAGATACGAATTCAGGAATTTTCGAATGAGATCACACAATGGTTAGTTGATCAGAATTCTAAAATGATAGTAGTTGCCTGCAATACGGCTTCATCATTGGCTCTAGATTATATTAAATCAAATTTTGATTTGCCTATTATAGGGGTTATTGAACCTGGCATTCACTCTGCGATCTCAATCACAAAAAATAAACGAGTTGGTGTTTTGGGGACCAATGCCACAATTAAGTCTGATGCATATGGTGAGGGACTGAGAGCAGCGAATAATCAAATTTCAGTTGTGAGCCAGGCTTGCCCCCTCTTTGTACCTTTGGCTGAAGAAGGTTGGGTTTCAGGTAGTGTTCCAATAGCCATAGCAACCACTTATTTAGAACCTATCAAACGATCAAATGTAGATACATTAATTTTGGGGTGCACCCATTATCCATTACTAAAATCAATTTTGATACAAGTTTTGGGACCAGATCTATCTCTTGTTGATTCTGGTGAAGCAACAGCCAAAGCTGTTAATGCTGTATTGAGTAAAAACAATATAATTTCTAATAAAAATACGGGTGGGATACATTGCTATGTTACAGATTCCCGAGATTCTTTTGAGGCAATTGCAGGACGATTTGTTCAATCAAATATCAACAAAATCACCCACGTTGACATCTCCTGATTTTTCTGCCCTTTTAGAGTCACTTTTTAATCTCCAGAGATTCGGAATAAAGCTTGGGTTAGAACACACTTTTCGCCTTTTAGATTTTATAGGTAATCCACAGGATGACCTTACAATGATACATGTGGCAGGAACAAATGGCAAAGGATCCACTTGTGCCATGATTGCCAGGATCCTCTATGCATCCGGCAGAAATGTTGGACTTTATACATCGCCCCATTTGATTCGGTTTAATGAAAGAATAAGAGTAAATGGTTACCCAATTCCTGATAAAAAAATTATCACATTCATGAAAAAAGTTGATAGGGTTGTTCAAGAAATTGAATCCACTTTTTTTGAAACAGCTACTGCTATGGCTTTTGACTATTTTAAGGAACAAAAAGTAGACGTGGCTGTAATTGAAACTGGATTAGGTGGCCGATTGGATTCCACCAATGTTATTAAACCTGAAGTTACATTAATCTCACATATCTCAATGGATCACATGGATATTTTAGGGAAAGATATTGAAAAAATAGCAAATGAAAAGGCAGGTATCATTAAAAATAATGTACCATTAATTATTTCAAAACAAACGCCAAAAGTGAAAAACATTCTGTTAAAAAAAGCGAAACAAGAAAGAGCGCCTGTAACAGAGTTAGGCCCTATTTCAAATATTTCAGTAACAACTTCTGGAACAAGTTTTCAATACAAAAATAATCAATATTTCACTCCACTAATTGGGAATCATCAGGCTTTAAATGCAGGGTTGGCGATAGAATGCATTAAACAGTTTGAGCCCCAACTTCAGAATCATATGATTAATTACGGATTAAAAAAAGTATGTTGGCCTGCGCGAATCCAACAACTGGATGATCGTTTATATTACGATGTGGCTCATAATGAAGCGGGGTTAGATATTTTTCTAAAAACAATTAGAAATATATTTATGGATGTGCCCATCATTGGATTATTTTGTTTAAAAGGAGATAAAGAATTCAATTCTATTGCTAAGAACCTATCAGGGAAATTCTCAAAATTATTTGTTACAACCGATCAAAATAGGTTATTATTGAGTACTGATAAATTATCTAAAAAATTATTGTTTTTCGGTATTACGAATGAACCAGTGAACTCCGTTTCATCTGGAGTTTACCAAATGAAAGAATTGATTAAAGATGCCGGAGTTGGGATTATATTTGGAAGTCATTTTATTGCAGAAGAGGTATATTCTGAATTTGAAATATCTTTTGACTCAGGTATTATTTAGTGTAACTTCTCCTCTCCCCAATGTTTCCCCGGAGACTTATAATTTCAAATATTCAAAGATTTTTTAAATAGGTTTTTATTGTATGGATCTTAATGAATTACAATCCTTGCAGATTCGTGAACTTGCGGAACTAGCTCAAAAACTTAATATTGAGGGTGGGGTGTCCGGGCTCAATAAGCAAGAACTAACTGTTCGTATATTAGAGGCACAAGCCAAAAAAGATGACGCGTTATCTGCACGTGGTGTATTGGAAGTTATGCAGGACGGTTATGGTTTTCTACGTTCTCCTGATTTCAACTATTTACCAGGTCCAGATGATATATATGTTAGTCCATCCCAGATAAAAAGGTTTGGTTTAAAAACAGGTCACTTGATTTCTGGACAAATTCGGCCACCTAAATCAAAAGAACGATATTATGCCTTATTAAAAGTAGAAACTGTTAATGAAGAACCGGTTAGAAAACTCAAGGAAATCATTCTTTTTGATAATTTTACGCCACTTTATCCAGAAGACAAATTCAACTTGGAAGTTGATGCCAAAGACCTTTCTATGCGGATTATGGACTTAATTGCTCCCGTTGGTAAGGGGCAGCGTGGACTTATTGTTGCACAGCCTAAAACTGGAAAAACCGTTTTACTGCAAAAATTGGCAAATGCTATTAGCAAAAATCATCCCGAAACAAAACGGATCGTTTTACTCATTGATGAACGACCAGAGGAAGTAACGGATATGAAACGAAATGTGGATGCTGAAGTCATTGGTTCTACTTTTGATGAACCTCCGGAACGCCATGTTTCTGTCGCTGATATGGTTTTACAAAAAGCAAAACGTATGGTAGAATTCGGAAGTGATGTAGTAATATTATTAGATAGTATTACTCGACTTGCACGAGCACACAATGCAGTGATTCCACATAGCGGGAAAATATTGTCAGGCGGTGTAGATTTTAATGCTCTGAAAAAACCAAAGCAATTTTTTGGTGCCGCAAGAAACACAGAAGAAGGCGGCAGTCTAACAATTATTTCAACAGCTCTGATTGACACCGGTAGTCGAGCGGATGAGGTTATTTTTGAAGAATTCAAAGGGACTGGTAATATGGAATTAGTTCTGGATCGTAAATTAAGCGATCGTAGAATGTACCCCGCATTTGATATTATTCGTTCCGGCACACGCAAGGAAGAACTCCTCTTAGATCGTAAGTCATTGGGAAGAATGTGGATTCTTCGCAAATTGTTAAACGACATGAAAGTGCTAGAAGCAATGGAATTTATGCAGGATCGTATGAAACGGACCAAGTCCAATGCTGAATTCTTGGATACCATGAGTCAATAAATTTTCGGATAAATTATAAGTATTATGAGTGGTACTTTTGAAAATATAAAATCAGTTGTAGTTAGAGTAATAACTGATAAGCCTGTTCGAAAAACACCATACCAGGTGAAAGGCGTCTTTATGCGTCAATATCCAGATGAATCAATAATTCCTATGTTGGATGGATCTTACAGAGATAGATTTCTTTACCCAAGAGTTCAGGTCAAGATCTTGAATGAACAGATTTATATTATTGGCGTTCATGAAGGAGTAGATCCTGTATTATCATTAGCTGAAAAATTTGAAATGTTTGATTTTGGAAATATCACTTTTGAAGCTCAAGATTGTGATATTGAAAATGTAGAAGAACAATTTGTACCATCGACTCGGCTGATTCGGTATCGATTTATTACACCCTGGGTTGCTTTGAATCAAATGACTGGAGGAAAGTATCGCTTTTTAACCAATCAAGAAAAGCCATCATTTTTAAATCGTCTTCTTGGACAAAATATCATTTTTCTTGCCAATGAGGTTGGAATTAATCTAGAAGATAATATTTTTACAAAGGTCAAGGTTAGCAGCTTGTTTCCTCGTCCTGTAGATGAAAATAAATGGGGCGCATTTATGGGCGAATTTAAAACTAATTTTGTACTGCCAAATTATATTGGAATAGGGAATGGCATTACCCGTGGATTTGGAACTATTTATGGTATGTTTAATCCGGATTCTTTTACTTTTAACGAGAATGAATTGAAGCAGGATTTATCAAAAAAGGCACCTGAGCTATTAGCAGATCAGGATCATGATTTAGAAATTATTTCAGCATCCGATGTGCCAAAACCAAGACGTAAACGTCGAGTTGCATCAAAAAGTCGAAAGGCTCAACAATCTACCAAAGGACCTAAAAAACAAGGCAGATCTGATCGCCTGATCAAAAAAAAGCGTCATAAAAATAGTGGTCACAAAAAACAAAAGTCTAAAATTACCGGCAGAATTTTCTCAGAAGAGTTTAGCATTGAAGACGATAGCCACAATACTGGCAATCAAATTTCAGAAGACTTACAAGAGTCGAGAGATGACACAAAATTCAACACCGAAAAACACCATAAACGGCAACATAAATTTTGACCTATAAACTGGCGGACCGCGTTCATAAGGTTCAACCATCCTTTACATTACAAATGGCCACTCGCGCAGCGGAAATGCGTGCTGAAGGAATTGATGTAATCAATTTTTCTGTAGGTGAACCTGATTTTAATACGCCTTTTCATATTATTGCAGCCGGGAAAAAAGCCATGGATGAAGGATTCACAAAATACACTGCTGGCCCGGGAATGATCGAATTCAGAAATGCTATTTGTAAAAAATTGGAGCGGGAAAATGGGATCTCCTATGAACCGGAAGATATTCTTGTATCCAATGGTGAGAAACAAAGTTTATATAATGTTTGTCAGGCTCTTTTTAATCAAGGTGATGAGGTAGTTGTTTTTCGACCTTATTGGGTCTCTTTTCCAGAATTTGTTCGATTAGCAGATGCTGAACCGATTATGGTGGAAACGATTGCAGAAAATAATTTTGAGCCCGATTATAACGATCTAAAAAATAAATTATCACCCAATATTAAAGGTGTTATTTTGAATTCTCCATCTAATCCAACTGGTGGAATTTGGAGAGAAAAAGCCATTCTTCGTTTACTTCGCATTGCAAAGGATAATAATTGGGTCGTGATCTCTGATGAATGTTATGAGAGATTGGTGTATGACGGAGAATTTGTGAGTACAGAAAGATTAAATCGGCAACACCAAATAGCCGCCAATGTGGTAACTTGTTTAAGTCTATCAAAAACATACGCCATGACAGGTTGGCGAATTGGCTATGCAGCAGGGCCAAGAGATATTATTAAAGCTATGTCTAAAATTCAAGGCCAAGCCACATCTTGTGCAAATTCTATTGGTCAAAAGGCAGGTATTGAAGCACTCACAGGTGATCAATCCTGTGTAGCAGATATGAAAGCAGCCTTTCATGATAGGCGTAATTATATTGTTAAATTAATGAATGATCTTCCAGGAGTTACTTGTGCGGTTCCTGGTGGTGCCTTTTATGTATTTCCGGACTTCAGTCCCTTTTTAGGGAAGGTAGCTAATGGTCAGAAATTGAAAGATACTTTCGATATTTCTGAGTATATTTTAGGCTGTGCAAGTGTTGTTACAGTGCCAGGTGATGGTTTTGGTGCTCCTGGGCATATACGATTTTCTTATGCAACAAGCACAGATATCATTAAAAAAGGTATTGGGCGGGTTCGATCTGCTCTAGATAAAATTGCTTAATAGGAGTGAACCATGAAAAAAGGAATTCATCCGAATAATTACCGGTTGGTGGTTTTTAAAGATTCATCAAGTGATTATGCTTTCCTGACGCGTTCTACTGTAAACACAAAAGAAACGATTACATGGGATGATGGGAATGAATATCCGTTATGCAAGATCGAGATCTCGAATAAATCTCATCCATTTTTCACAGGAAAACAAAACCTGGTGGATACCGCAGGACGTATCGACAAGTTTAACCGTAAATACGGCCGTAAATAACTTCATTTCAAATTAATGGCTCTACGAACAGTTTTTAATACTGGGGTAGAGCCATTTTTTATTCAAAATGAAACGAACTTTATTATTACTGACCATGAAACCATCAATTCTAGTTGGTGGACAAGCTGTTATTGAAGGGGTAATGATGCGGGTTCCAGGGGCCTATGCAACAGCAGTTCGGGATCCTGATGGAAAGATTCACATTCAGAAAAATAAATTTCAGTCTATTACGGAACGATCTAAGTTTTGGAAACGACCCATTCTCCGTGGAATGGCTTCCTTGTTTGAAGCCATGAAAATGGGGATGGCAACACTTCAGTATTCTGTTGATATTGCCATGCCAGAAGAAGGGGAACAAAGTAAGATCGCAGAAATGTTGTCCACTGTTTTTGCTATTGGACTTGCAGTGACACTTTTTATGATAGCGCCAATGTGGATCACAACAAAACTCATGAATATTGAAAAAGAAGCGCTTTGGTTTAATCTTGCATCGGGATCTTTTAGAATTTTGTTTTTTGTGGTTTATTTATTAGCTATTTCATTAATTAAAGATGTGAATCGTCTATTTAGATATCATGGTGCAGAACATCGAGTAGTTTATAATTTTGAATCAGGTAAACATGTCAATGTGAAAAATGCTCAATCATTTCCAACACAACATCCAAGATGTGGCACTAGTTTTTTATTTATTGTACTTTTATCCGCTATACTTGTTTTTGCATTGGTAGATACCATCGTTATTTATTTCCTTGGAAAAATCTCTTTGCTAATCCGTCTCGTATTCCATTTACCCATGATTCCATTCGTTTCAGGTATTGGATATGAATTAATTAAGCTTTCATCTAAAAGTGATTCGATATTTTTTTCAATTTTGAAAAAGCCAGGCCTCTTGCTTCAGAATATCACTACCAAACAGCCGCAAGATGATATGGTGGTGGTTTCTATCACTGCACTCAAAGAGGCTTTTGGCGATAAATACAAAGATATGGTTGGAAAAAAATATACAGCAGAGGCCATTGGGTGAGAAAAAAATTAGAAGCCATTATTGTGAAACATACTCGTCTAACGGAGCAAATGGCTGATCCAGATATATATGGTGATCAGGATAAACTAACCCCTATTGCCATAGAGTATAGCGCAATGGAAGGTATTGTAAATGTGGGAAAAGTATATATTTCTGTATTAGATCAAATTGCAGATGATAAAGAAATATTGGATGGCGATGATGATGATTTAAAAGAAATTGTGCAGGAAGAATTGGGTGAATTGGAAGCACAGCAAGAAAAACTGGAAGCCGAAATTAAGGTCCTCCTTCTACCAAAAGATCCCATGGATAATAAGAACCTTATTTTAGAGATTCGGGCTGGAACTGGCGGGGATGAAGCAGCACTATTTGCTGCAGATCTTTTTCGTATATACAATCGATATGCAGAGCGAAATGGGTGGACTTTTAAAATAATGAATTCATCTGATACAGGTATTGGTGGTATGAAAGAAGCTATTATTTCTATGCAGGGCAAAGGTGCTTTTGGGATGTTGAAATATGAAAGTGGCGTTCACCGCGTTCAGCGTGTCCCCAAAACGGAAACGAGTGGGAGGGTGCATACATCGGCTGCCACAGTTGCTGTGATGCCAGAAGCAGAAGATGTTGATATTGAAATTTTGGATGCTGATTTAAAAATTGACACTTATCGTGCTAGTGGTGCCGGTGGGCAGCATGTGAATAAAACAGAATCTGCCATCCGCATAACTCATATTCCTACAGGATTGGTAGTAACCTGTCAAGATGAATCTTCCCAACATAAAAATAGAGCTGCAGCATTAAAAGTATTAAAATCTCGGATGCTTGTTGATGAACAGGAAAAAGTTGCAGCCGAGCGCGCAGCAGAACGTCGAAGTTTAGTATCAACGGGCGATCGTTCGGCTAAGATACGCACATATAACTTTTCCCAAGGTCGCGTAACAGACCACCGTATAAATTTCACAACTTATCGTTTGAACGAAATATTAGATGGTGACATAACAGAAATTATTGAGCAATTAAAAATCGCCGAACAACAGGAACTCCTTGCTGCCGAAACGGAATAATGCCTGTTCCATTCCCATCTCACCTTTCGATAATCTTCTCCAAATAATAATTTAATGCCAAAAATTTGGCGCATTATTGATCTCATCAACTGGGCGGAATCTTATTTTAAAGAGAAAGGGTTTGAGAATCCCAGATCTGAGATTGAATGGCTTCTTCGTGCATTACTAAATTGTAACCGAATGGATGTTTACCTAAGGTTTGAAGAGCCTCTATCACAAACTCAACTTGCAAAACTTCGGGACTGGGTGAAAAGGCGCGTAGAAAAAGAACCTCTCCAATATATTACCGGTTCATGTGATTTTTATGGCCGGGTATTTTCGGTAAATAAACATGTGCTTATTCCTCGACCGGAAACAGAACGGTTAATTGATACAGTTATAGATAAACTGAAAAGCATCAAATCGCAGTATATTTTGGATGTCGGAACCGGTTCTGGATGTATTGCAACAACATTGGGACTGGAAATTTCCGGATCAACTGTTCTAGGGTTAGATATTTCAGATGCTGCAATTAGCATTGCCAATAAGAATAAAGAAAATTTGTCTGTGGGGAACGTATCCTTTCAAGAATTGGATTTTTTAAACACCATTCCAGATGGCCAATTTGATTTATTGGTGTCCAATCCTCCTTATATACCACAAGGCGAGATGGATGGACTCATGAAGGATGTCCTTGATTTTGAGCCAACAATCGCGCTTACTGATGAAAAAGATGGCCTCACATTTTATCAGCGATTCGCTGAAATTGGTAAAGATTTGGTGAGAACTGGTGGATGGATTATTTTGGAAGTGGGGCTAGGCGAGCACCCACAAAAAGCAAAAGCCATTTTTCAAAGTACTGGTTATGGTGAACCTAAACTCATCAAGGATTATAATGGAGATGATCGGGTTTTGGTTGTGGAAATTTAAGGTTTCATTGCTTGAACTTGTCAAACGGTCAGTTCATTTTATAATAAATTATAAATCAATATATCCTTGGTAAATTAATTGAACTCCTCGATAAGTCCAGAGACCAATTTATTTAAAATAATGAACACATTTTTCCACCACATTAAACTTCTTCGGCCATTAAATGTTTTCACCGGCGGACTTGCTATGGTAATTGGTTCTGGTATTTTAGGTACACTCAATAATACAGGTACACTCCTTTTGGTTATGGCGGTGGTCATGTGTTTTGCTGGTGCTGCAAATGCCTTGAATGATGTGGTGGACTATGAAATTGATAAAATCAATCGTCCCATGCGCCCACTCCCGTTGGGATTTGTCAAAAAACGTACAGCTTTATTTATATCCATTCTACTATTTTTTATGGGCACATTGGCCTGTATGGAACTTTCAGAAACAGCTAAAGTGATAGGGATTGTGATTGCCATGCCATTTATGATTTTATATTCTATATATTTAAAAGGGATGCCCTTGATTGGCAACATGATAGTTTCTTTTATTTTAGGTTTATCTTTCCTGTTTTGTGGTGCCGCATTTAATAATATGTCTCCCATGTGGATTCCAATGATTCTTGCCTTTGGCCTCACATTAGTGAGGGAATTGGTGAAAGATATTGCAGACATGGAGGGAGACCAATCCATGGGTCTTAAAACATTTCCAATTGCCGCAGGAATCGAAAAATCGATTCAACTTACCATCTTTTTATCAGCTTGTATTGGCGTGGGTGCTTTTATCCCATACTTATATGGAATCTATGGCATTTGGTATGGTATTTTGTTGATTCTTGGCGTTGAGATTCCATTAGGAGTGGTTGTAGTTTCGTTGTTAAATAATCCGGGAATTTCGTCCGCAATACATGGTGCCCGGATCTTAAAATTTAGCACCCTTATAGGTCTGATTGCCATATATGCAGGAACAATATAATGACATCTGAATTCGTCCATTTACATAACCATTCGGACTATAGTCTGCTGGATGGCGCACAACGCATCGACCAACTGGTTAATACCATTGATGATTTAAAAATGGACTCAGTTGCTCTTACTGAACACGGGAATATGTTCAGTGTGGTGCCCTATTACAAAGATGCGAAGAAAGCAGGCATCAAGCCTATCATTGGGTGTGAGATCTATGTAGCAACTGGATCTCGTTTTGAT
>Ga0066836_10001718_pt1 | contig 11601 bp, 8 predicted proteins | sample ETNtaG_18_FD_71568 | JGI IMG/M metagenome (GOLD analysis project Ga0066836, IMG submission 71568) | Marine microbial and viral communities from oxygen minimum zone, Eastern Pacific Ocean - ETNP201302SV91 | ecosystem: Environmental > Aquatic > Marine > Oceanic | place: Pacific Ocean: Eastern...
TACCGGATAATTTCACTCTTAGTGGAGGTATCTTAACCCTCTTGGCGCCTTCAGTTAAGAGCACCTCGCTTATTATTCGTTTCCAATTAAAATATCCTCCTTTCATACTTGTTTATTTTTCATAAGATGACTAATCATCCTTAATTAAATAATAGTGATATAAAATTTTTATTTCAATATCTTTTTATATTTTTTTATTTTTCTAATATTTATTTTTAATGTATAAATATGTAAACTTTTTTAAAAGATAAAATAATTGGAATAATTTGAATATAGATGAATTTGAACTAAATATACCTATTTCTAAGTATAAAAATAGTCATTTTATTAGCATCTTAAGACCTTGGATTAATGTTGGTAATGTAGGTCATCATGCGATTAGTAGGCTTGTTAAAATTTTCAACCTAGAAGAAATAGGAAGATTAAAGAAACCAAGTAAATATTATGATATGACAAGATATAGACCTGAGTTATTAAATGAAAATGGAAAGAGAAAAATCAGAGTGCCAAACACTGTAGTTTTTGGGAATAAAAACCAATCTGATGAAAATATTTTTCTTCTTTATCTATTAGAACCTCATAATTTTGCAGAGGATTTCAATTTGGCTATTATTGATTTAATAAAAAATCTAAATGGCAAAAGATATATTTCTATTGGTGGAATGTTTGATTCTGTACCGCATACAAAACCCTTGCCAGTAACAGGAAGTTATAAAGGATGGATTCCCCCAGAGCCTTTAAATGAAACATTAAAAAGTAAATCAAATTACACTGGTCCAACAAGTATGACTTCTCAATTATCACAAATTTTACATAATGAACTATCTATAGAAATTTTGTCATTGATGGTCCATATCCCTCTTTATGTAAAGCTTGATGACGACTTTCTAGCAACTTCTAGATTGTTAGAAAGTTTATCTTATATATATAAATTCTCTAAAGATTTCCCTGAACGAAAAAAAGGTGAAAATCAATATATAGAAATGCATAAAAATCTTCAAAATAATCCTCAGGTAAATGAAATGATTAAACAATTTGAAATAGAAGCTTCAAAAAAAGATGAAATTGACCTTCCTCCAGAAATAGAAGACTTTCTTAAAGACTTAGAAGATAATTAACCTTTTCTGGACAAACTTTCTCTGAACTCTACATTGATTTCTAACTTTTCGAGGTGTTGATCAAGTTGTAATTTCCCTTGTTTAATTTTCTCTCCTTGAGAAAAAAAGGATTTTAGGTGATCAAAATATTCTCGTTTATTAAGTGCTCTAATTCCAGACAACATTCTTACTATAGAGTTTTCTGGAAATTTAGAAGTCAATTCATCCCAGTTCTCTTCAATAAAATTCCAAGTTTTCCAACCTGCAGATTCATTATTTAGAGTTGACGCAAGAATATATGGAGAGTCTTGAGACCTGATTTCATCAGTCATAATAAGATTAAATAATTTTTCTGTTTCTTTTTCGCCTTTAAACAAAGATAAAGATCTTTGAAATCTAACTTCATCTTGAGGGGTCTTAGCATTTTTCATACTATCTACATATTTTTCAAATAGTTGTGAATCTCCATGGTAAGCATTTATTGATATCACGCTGGATATAATATCTGGCTCATAATTAGAATTATTACCTAAATATTCCTCTAGTATTTTTTTTGTTTTTTGTATAACTAAAGAGTTTTCACTAATAGTTGCCATAGCTCTAAAAGATACTGCTAGGGCTTGAGTTTCTCTGACTGATCTTTTTGTTTTCTTGTCTAAGTTTTGTAAAGTTTCTTTGAATATCTTTTCTACAACTGATTTTAAATGAGATTTTTTTTCTAAATTTCTATATAAATTGCTGAAACATGAATATAAAAGTCCTAAAATATCAGGATCTGTTTCATTTTGAAATTTCTCTGAAAATTCTAAAAAGGATTCTACATTTTTTGAACCATTTAAAATCAATGCCCAATAATCATCAATGATAGAATATTTTTCTTCAGAAGATAATTCATTTATATCAAATAAAAAATTTGAATTTTTTGAATTTGTTCGATAAAATCCGAATGCATCTGAATTCAGAAAAATTTTACTAACATTTTCTTTTAAATCTATGGTTTCATTTCTACTATCTAATAGAAACTTAATTACCTTATTTCTACTATCATAAGCATATTTTATAAAAAGAGGGACTCCCCATATAGTTTGATCTGATGAATTTAAGTATCTAAAAGTATTTTGGGTAACAGATAATTTTTTATTTTGATATGAATAAGTAATCATCGGATGTCCTGCTTGAAAAATCCAAGAGTCCATTACTTTTTTTACCGGCAGACTTGATACTTGTTCTAAAGAATTCCACAAATCATCTGTTTCTGTATTACCATATGAATGCTTACTTAGATATAAAGAAACTCCATCTCTAAAAATTTCTTCACCTAAAAATTGTTCTAACATCCTTAATATTGATCCTCCTTTTTCATATGTAATCAAATCAAACATCCCGTCTGCATCTGAAGGAGAAATAACTGGATATTCAATAGGTCTAGTAGAATTCAGTGAATCAATATCCATTGCCATTGATTTTTCTAGAGAAAACTGTGCCCATCTATTCCATTCTTTTTTATAATCAGCTACTGCTTTTGTTGCCATAAATGTTGCAAATGCCTCATTTAACCAAATCCCATTCCACCATTTCATCGTAACCAAATCGCCGAACCACATATGTGCAATTTCATGTGCTATAACATCAGCAATTCTAATCAATTCATTTGATGTTGCTTCTTTATCATCTACGAGTAATAAAGCCTCTCTATAAGTTATACATCCAAGATTCTCCATAGCTCCAAAAGCAAAATCAGGTATTGCAATCATATCTAATTTATCTCCTGGGTAAGGAATCTTATAATAATCAGAAAAATATTCTAATGAATATTTACCCATCTCCAATGCAAAATCGCATAGATGCCCTTTTCCGATAGGATATATAATTCTCAATTCAGTGCCTGAAACATCAATAGATCTTGATGCCTCAAAGGGACCAACAATGAAAGCAACTAAATACGTAGACATTGGAATAGTGTCTTCAAAATCTATTTTTTTAAAATCGTCATTTTGTTTTTCATCAACATTTTTTATTGCTGCATTTGACACACAAAATAAGTTTTTATTAACAACTAAAGAAATTGAAAAAATAGATTTATATTCAGGTTCATCAAAACAAGGAAAAGCCCTTCTCGCATCTGTAGATTCAAACTGTGTAGTTGCTATTGATTGTGTTATTCCTTCTGAATCTTTAAAGGTAGAATGGTAGAAACCTCGTAACTTATCATTCAAAAACCCAGAAAATGAAATAGACAAATTTATTTCTCCTGGTGATAAAAAATCTGAAAAGTTTACTTTCATGATTTCATGTTGACCATCGATTTCCCAATCAATAACTTTTATATTTGAATGAGATAAATTGATACTAATCGTATGTATATCCAATTCAGTAACATTTAAAGAAATTTCATTTGTTTTTTCTAAAATATTAATATCTATTTCAACTTTTCCTTGAAAATTTTTTGCTTCTAAATCAGGTGAAAGCTCTATATTATATTTTGTTGGAGATGCATATTTTGGTAATCTGAAATTCTCTAATTTTTTTGTCATAAAAAAACCTCATAATTTTATAATTTCTTGAAATAGTATACTCTTATACCTACTATAGCGTTATATACTAAATAGTTATAAAAAAGATTAATTGAATCAATACAAAATGTTGAGGAAAAAATGAAGAGAAAAAAAGAGGAAAGACAAAAAGGAAAATGGAGAAGTTGGGAAACAACTGAAGGTGTAGCTAGAGCTCCACATAGATCAATGATGAGGGCACTGGGTTTAGATGATAATGATATAAATGCTCCTTTTATAGGAGTTGCTTCAACCCATAACGAGGTTACTCCTTGTAATTCAGGAATTAAGCCATTGGTCAGTGAAGTCAAACAAGGTATTAGTTCTTCAAAAGGAACTCCGTTTGAATTTGGAACAATAACTGTATCTGATGCAATTTCTATGGGCACAGAAGGGATGAAAGGATCTTTAGTTTCTAGAGAAATTATTGCTGACTCTATAGAAACCGTTTGTTTTGCTGAAAGATATGATGGATTAGTAGCTATAGCTGGTTGTGATAAATCTTTACCTGGAGCAATGATGGCAATGGCAAGATTAAATATACCTAGCGTCTTTGTCTATGGAGGATCTATATTACCAGGGAAACTGAACGGTGAAGATTTGACTATTATAAGTGCATTTGAAGCTGTAGGTAAAAGACAGGCTGGAGAAATAGATGATGAACAATTAAAAGAAATAGAAACACATGCATGTCCTGGACCTGGAGCCTGTGGAGGGATGTTTACTGCAAATACAATGTCAAGTATAGGGGAAGCACTTGGTTTAAGTATTCCTGGATCAGCTTCTGAGGCTGCTGTAGATCAGAGAAAAAAAGACTCTTCTAAAGAAGCTGGAGTCGCTGTAATGAACCTGGTTAGAGAAAACATAAGGCCTTCAGATATATTAACAAAAAAATCATTTGAAAATGCTGTGACCCTAGTAGTCGCAATGGGAGGTTCTACAAATACTGCATTGCACCTTCCAGCTATTGCAAATGAAATGGGAATAAAACTAACATTGAAAGAAATACATGATATTTCAATGAGGACTCCTCTTCTTGCCGATATGAAACCAGGTGGAAAATATGTAATGTTTGACTTAGATAAGGTAGGAGGAGTTCAATTAGTAATGAAAAGGCTACTTGAAGCAGGTTTGATACATGGAGATCAAATGACTGTAACGGGAAAAACAATAAAAGAAAACTTAAAAGACATAGACATTAACCCTAATGAAAATAATATTGTAAGGCTTATAGATAATCCAATCTCTAAAACTGGAGGGTTGGTAACTTTATTTGGTAATTTAGCTCCAGATGGGTGTGTATTAAAAGTTGCTGGACATGATTTTGGTAAAAAGTTTACTGGTCCAGCTAGGGTTTTTGATCAAGAAGAACAAGCTATGGAAGCATTAAGAAAAAGAGAAATCAAAGCTGGAGATGTTGTGATAATAAGGTACGAAGGCCCAAAAGGAGGACCAGGGATGAGAGAAATGTTATCAATAACTGGAGCTTTGGTAGGTCAAGGTCTTAGTGAAAGTGTTTATCTTATTACTGACGGAAGATTTTCTGGTGGTTCGACAGGTGCGATAATAGGTCACTTGGGACCAGAAGCTGCTGTAGGAGGACCAATAGCAGCAGTAGAAAATGGAGATAAAATAGAAATCAATTTAGAAAAATTTGAACTTAATTTAGAAATTTCTTCTGAAGAAATTTCTGAAAGATTAAAAAAATGGAAGCCTAGAAAACCTTTATATGAAAAAGGGACACTAGGAAAATATATAAAACTTGTTCAGCCTGCTTCTGAGGGAGCAATTACTGGGTAATTGGGTTACATATTTCCCAAATTGTTCCTAACATAGTTTTAGTTGAACTGATTAGAGATTTCACACCATAGTTCTCGTTAGTTCCATGAACATTTTCCGAATCAGGATTATCATCTGGATGAGTTCCTCTAAATCCATATGTAATCACATTCAATTCTCTTGTAAATCTAGAATCTGTAAAACCAGTTGAAACAGAAGGAATCCACTGAATATCGTCTCTACCTACACTCAATGCTTGTGATTTTTTTATAGCATTAAGCAGCTCCGTATTAAAAGGGGAGGAATTTGGCTTTGCCATGTAATCAATATCATAAGTAAGATTTGGAATACCTTCGAACATTTTATTCAATTCTGTTTCAACGTCTTTATCATTTTGATTTGGCAATGTTCTTACATCAAGTACTAACTCAATAAATTCTGGAACCGAATTGGATTTTATACCGCCTTTAATAATTGTAGGAGTAATAGTCATTCTAGATAAAGCTTTCAAAAGAGTACCTAGACTAGAGTTTTTTTCATAAGCTTCGTTAATTATTAAATCCAAATTTTTTATTGAAGGTTTAGTTTCTATACCAAACAAACCTAAGTAGTTAAATATATCCGTTGAACAATCGAAATCTGGAATATAATTTAATATTTTGTCTATCGCTTTTGACGTTGATCCCATAGCATTTTCTCCTAACCACGGAACAGACGCATGAGCACTTTCTCCTTTAATTTTTATATTAATTTCAAGTCTACCTTTTTCTCCCGTTCCTAAAAGATAATATAAATTATTCCCAATGGTAACAGGAGACCCTCCTCCTTCATTAATTGCATACTCAAATTTTAACTCATCAGGGTGATTGTCAAGCAGCCAACCAAATCCATATCTTCCACCATGTTCCTCATCAGCACCTGAGATTAATGTAAAGTTATCTTGAAATTCAATCTCATTTTTAGCCAATATCGCCATTGCCATCATTTGAGAAGCTAATAAACCTTTACAATCTGAAGAGCCTCTTCCTAAAATTTTTCCATCCTTTAATTCTGCACTAAAAGGTTCAAATTCCCATTTGTCATAATTTTCAACTGGAACTACATCCGTATGAGACATCAACAAAAGTTTTTTCCTATCACCAGATAATGGATATCTGGCAATAATATTTCCCCTCTCTTTAACTCTAGATAGTTGTCTAGATTCTATTCCATATTTGCCTAACCAATTGGAGCAAAATTCAGCTACTTTGGTCTCGTTTCCAGTAGGCATATATCCTGTATTTACTGACTCAATTTTTACTAAACTCTGATGTAAATTTACAAGTTCATCAGAATTCTTATCTATTTCATCAATAAGTGATATTAAATTTGTATTTTTCATAATGGCACCTAAATTATCTATTTATAAATAGATTGGATTTATAATCATCTATATTTGGAGGTTTATCTTTAGACGATAATGAAGGAATCTTATTGTCTTTTCTGTCTTTCTTTGTTATATCCCAAGCTTTTTTGATTGATTTTGTATGTCCTTTAAATTCAGGCATTACATATCTTGCAAAAAGTTCTAATGATTTATTTATAGAATTTTGATTAGTCCACTCATGAGTAGTGAACATTAATCCTCCAAGTCCATCAGCTTTTTCATCCATTTCTTTGATTTTTTTTATTGCTTCTTCAGGAGTTCCGATTATCCAATTTCTGGATTCAACTATTTCTTTTGCTGTAAGAGAATAAGGATCTTGATCTTTATCTAATAACCATCCTTCATAACCATTAATTACATAAAAATATTCGTGAACATCTCTCTCAATTGCTTTCTCAACTTCGTCCCAGGCTTGTTTATTTGTTTCTGCTAAATGTACATAAGTAACTACTCGCCAATCATCTTTTGAGGGATTAGTGCCTAATTCATCTGAAATCTCTTTAGTTTTTTCCCATTGTTTAGACCAATGAATTCCATTAGGCGGACCAATTTCTAAAGCTAACGACCAAAGGTGCATATTATACATTGAAGCAAATTCTAGAGATCTTTCTGAACCAACTGAAGCTGTTGCATATGGTAATCTTGGCTGTTGAAATGATTTCAATTGGACAAACATATCTTTTATATCCCAATATTTTCCAGAATAGCTAATTGGTTCATCAGAAGTTAATAGTAAATCAATTATTTCCATAGATTCTCTCATCATGGGGTTTAAATCTTGAGGAGGAACGCCATAAAGCTGTACATCGGGAGGCAAACTACATGGACCTACTCCCAAAACAGCTCTCCCTTCAGTTAGATGGTCTAGAAATGCAAATCTTTCAGCAACATTAAAAGGATGATGGAAAGGTAAGCTGACTAATGAAGATCCTAACTGGATTCTATTCGCATATGCTGAAGCTTTAGATAAAAATAATTCTGGTGAAGGTATATTTTCCCAGGCTGCTGTATGATGTTCTCCTACAAAAAAACCATCATATCCAAGTTCATCTGCTGTTTTTATCAATTCCATATCTCTTTTGAAAGCTAAAGCAGGATTTTCATTAGGTAAATGCAATGGCATAGAAAAAAAAGAAAACTTCATAAAATACCTCCCAAGATATATTTCTGTAAAAATCTACAAATGCCTTGAAATTTGATTTTGATTATAATCATTAAACTAATAAAAAAAAACCACTAATGAAATTAATAGAGAATAAAAAATTAATAAAAGTAATATTAATCCTATCCGTTTTTGCTGTTTCATCTTGTTCTTTTGACTCAAATAGATCTATATTAGCAGAACAAAACATAGGAGAATTTTCAAGAATTGTATTAATAAATTCATCTTCAAAACCTTCTTTTAAATTTATAACCGACTTAGACGTAAAATCTTTTTCACCCAAGTGGTCTCCAAACAAAAACAATTTTGCATTTATTTCTTTAGAAAATAATAAAACGACTCTGTGGATTGCAAATAATGATGGAACCAAACTAGAAATTGCAAATCATAACAATAGACAAATTAAAAATTTTCAATGGGCTCCAAATTCAAAAGAAATAGCAGTTGAATTTGAATCTGTTGAAAATGAAGGGAACATATTTTTATATTCATTAAACCTAAAAACATTTCTACCTATAACTAGATCTGACAAGGTAGCAAAATTAGGATCATGGTCTCCTGATAGTAAATGGATTGTTTATAATATTGAAAATTCTATTTATTTATCAAATCCAAAAGGAGTAAATGAAATATTTATTACAAAAGGGAACAATCCTAAATGGAGCCCCAATGGAGAATATTTGATTTTCAGTAAATCAGATGAAAACTTTAAATCTATTTGGATTTACAAAAACATCGATAAAGTGGTAGAAAACACTGGAAAAGAAATAAGTAAAAAAGATTATTTTGGAGAAAATATTCATGACAATATAAAAGTAAATGTTTTGGAATATGCATGGGCTTTTGGAGGTAATAAGATTTTATATATAAATGATCAGGAAAATAATAAAGAAATATATATTATGGATGTTAAATCTAAAAAAATTGAAAGACTAACTAATAACAAAGTAGATGAATCAAATATTGTTTGGTCTGACAGATATAGAAGCATCCTTTTTACATCAAATGCTCATAATAACTCAGATATATATCAAATGAAACCTGATGGTTCTTCTCAAGAAATAATTTTGAATTCTAAGGATAATTTCAATTTTCTTGATTGGTAAAAATTTTCAAGAAAGAAATAATACAAAAAACGAACATAAATATAGATAAGTAATAACCAAAAGAAATTCCCAGACCCGTAGCAAAAATAAAACCAATCATTGGCCCTAAAGCAGCTCCTAAGTCCTGCCATGTTGAATATCTAGATACTATACTAGATTTTTGTTTTTCTGGAGATATTTCTCCTAAAAAAGAATCCAATGAAGTTTCCAAAGAAACGCTAAAAAAGAACATTAATACTAAACAAATTATGCTTAGATAAAAATCTACTCCACTCACAGAAATTAAAATTGCAGTTATCATCAATAAAGAACTGATTATAATATTAATCCTTCTCCCAAATTTATCAGATATAGTACCAAAAATTATGCCAAAAAAAATATCTGCTATCCATCTGAATCCCACAACGAATCCAGCTATAAGAACTATTGTTTCTACATTATAAAAATTCGTATTAATTGATAGTAAAAAAGGTGTAATAGTAGCAATAGCTAATCCGTTTGAAGTAAAAGAGGAGGTGAATTTAAAGAAAGAAATATTAATTATTTTGTTTCGTAAATATTTATCTTGATCGTTATAACTTAAATTCCAATTAATTTTACTAGGTGAAAATTTGGACAAATCTAAATCTTTAATAAAGTAAGAAATGAATAATGCTGGAATTATTAGTAAAGATAAAATTATCAAGGTAATATAAATACCAAATTTTATTGATATTAATACTCCTAATGTAACCACTAAAAAGCTACCTGTTCTTTGGACCCCCAAGCAATATCCTAAATATTTCCCATAATCATTTACTGAAAATGAAAATACTTTTAATTGGTATCCTAATCTGAATAGAGAATATGAAAACCCCCAGATTATTCTAGCAATAATTATTAAAACAACTCCTTTAAATAAAGCATAAAACAATGTTGATCCAGCACCTAAAAAACATGCAAAAAATATAGTATTTCTAAATCCAAGTTTAGTAAAAATCTTTACTGAAATAATATTTGAAAAAAATCTTACAAACCTATTTATTGATAATATAAATCCTATCCAAAATTCGAAAGGAACCCCCATATAGGAATTTATTTCAAAAAATTCAAAATTTGTAGGTAAAATGACATATAAAATACTGTCTCCCATTATGATTAAGGATAAAGGTATAATTGTATATGATATTTGCCTAGGTATATTTAAGGAGGGTAGATTCATAATGTTCTAATATACTATACCAGTAATTTTCTTCTCTTATTAGAACTTCTAGTTTTTAAATTCTTTCTAGTAGTGGAGGATTTTCTTTTTTCAGAGTATTTTTTACTATTTCTTTTGGGCATCCATAAATTGTTAAAAAAAGACTTTCTTAACTTTAAAACTTTATCTGCAGATTCACTTGCTTCCCTTGAAATATTGGATTCAAAAGCTGCAACTTCAACTTTTTTTCCTTCTTTTTTAACTGCATCTATTGCTGGAAAAAAATCTCCATCTCCACTTACTATAATGGCATGGTCATAATTGTTTTTTACTGCGTTTAAAACTAAATCTGTCGCCAAAAGTACATCAACACCTTTTTCAACTATAGAACCATTTTGTTCTTTCCAAATACCTAATTTTACTTCAAGGTTATTTATTCTATGTAAGCTGGATAAAAATTTCTTTTGTTCCTCTGGAATTTTAATCTTACCTTCTAGCTCTTGCCTTACGTTGTAATAATAAATCTTTTTTAATGACCTGTTCTTACCAGTTAATTTTTCTCCAAATGAAGAAAACATTAAATCACTTCTACCACAATTTTTTAAAAGGACATGATATAGATTTGAGCCATCTATAAAGATCATTACTTTCTTTTTTTTCTTAAATATGGAAAACATTCTATGTATTTGTAATAATATATAAATAAATTTAGTTTGTATAATGATGTCATTTCTTTAATGAAATCACAGCTGTAAAAATAAACGAGGTTAAAATGATTACTAAAGAAGTTTTTAAATCCCCTTGCAAACATCCTAATGGATTGCAATGGACATCACAAGGATTGTATGTAATGGATCAAGAATTAGATGATGTTTATGTTTTAGAAGAAAAAGGGAAAATAAAATATAAATATGAAACTATCACTGAAAATGGCTCAGGAATTACAGTAGGAGGTGGATTCATTTGGACTGCTTCAAATGGTGAAACTCAAGCAAGAAATTTTAAGCCAACTGATACTCACAAAGGATTAATATATAAATTGGATTTAGAAACAGGAAATTATGTAGACAAATTTACTACCCCTGATGGTGGAGGCATTCACGGAATTGAATGGGATGATGGTTTTATATGGATAACAGCATTTAATCCAAAAGCAATCTATAAAGTAGATTCTGAAAGTTATGAAATAGTTTCAAAATTCTTAGTAGATGAAGAAAGATTACATGGGCTTGCTAGACAAGATAAAGGAATATGGTGTGCTCATACATCAAGTAAGAAAATAATTAAGTACGATATTAA
>Ga0066836_10001719_pt1 | contig 11599 bp, 12 predicted proteins | sample ETNtaG_18_FD_71568 | JGI IMG/M metagenome (GOLD analysis project Ga0066836, IMG submission 71568) | Marine microbial and viral communities from oxygen minimum zone, Eastern Pacific Ocean - ETNP201302SV91 | ecosystem: Environmental > Aquatic > Marine > Oceanic | place: Pacific Ocean: Eastern...
AAAAATTATTTATAATTATGCCTAATGCTCCAATTATTGATGAAAAAAGATCTTGGTATCCGCTGCCAGTTAGTAATGAAAATGGTGTCACAGAAGATTATGAAGGTTTATGTAATTCACAAATAGAAGTATGTAATTTTATAAAAAAACACATAAAGAAAAACAATATCTTCGTTGGAGGTTTTTCTCAAGGTGCGGCGCTATCGCTAAGTCTGTTATTTAATAAGTTAATTAACATAAAAGGCTGTATAGCTCTATCTGGCTACATGCCTAATGCAGATGTATATAAAGACATGGATGTTCAAGACGACCCTCAGATATTTATGGCGCATGGCTATAAAGACGAGGTTATATTGTTTAAAAGTTATGAAAAAAGTATTGCGTTCATAAAATCTAAAACAAAAAAAATTACTGCATATACGGGTGATTTTGGCCACACTATAACAAAAGAGGTTACAGATAATTTAGTGGGTTGGTTGAAAAACAAAATCTAATGAACCCATTAAAGCAGATTCATTAGATTTAAAGTTTATTGTGGCTCTCTATAACGTTGTGCAGCAGCAATAGCTGTTTCACTTCCATATTTTTCATTAATTTTATCAAGCGACTCAAAATGGTCAGCTCTTCTATGAGTTAAAGCCATACCTTTTTTATCCACTCCCCATAATGCATAAGCAATGAAATTTTTAAGGTGGTCTGGCGTTTGGTCCATGTGAGGAACCCCAAACCTGATAAGAAGGTTGTTTCTATCTGCCCCACTCTCTTTTTGTTCTTTTATTATTCGTTGAACTTCTACTTGAAGATCTTTAACGTCGTCTCCATTCCAAGTTCCAACAACTGTTCCGTCAGGCAAAATTATATCATCGCCTTGTGGCACTGGATGATCAGCCATAATGCTTCTCCTTGTGTTAGTTTATCTGTAAGCTAATATTATAATGCAAAAACACCAATCTTCTAGGGGTAATTTATATTAATTGCATGGGAAGTTATCTATATATGCGTTTCTCAAAGCCAAGCCAAGAAGGGGTGCGTCTTTGTATTTGTCATAAAATGAAAAATTTCTCTCGAGCTCTGTGTCAATAAATTTTCTTAATTGGTCGGAAGATAACTCAAACTCATTAGGTTTACAAAATATCTGAGTGTTATTTTTTTGAAAAATATAATCATTTGCCCAATCCAAGCCAGACTCCAGTCCATACAAATAATGATCATATCTGATGGTATTTTTATGCTTCATATAATCTGTAATACTTAGTTCGGCAGAAAAAGATGGTGTAATAAAAAAAATAGTAAATATTAAAATTTTAATTCTAATAAACATTATTTATAGCCAAACTTTTTTAATCTTTTAAAAATTTCGCTAACTTGTTTTTTAATTGATGAAGGAGATGTTTCACCCAACCCTGATCTTGAATTAACAGAACTTTCAGGGGTTATTGCCTTAAATACATCTGCCTTTATGTTTGGTGAAAACTTTTGCAAATCTTCTATGTCCATGTCCTCAATATTTATACTTTTTTTCTCACAGAATTTTACAATTTTCCCAACAATGTGATGTGAAGATCTAAACGGCTCTCCTTTTTTAGACAAGTATTCTGCTAAATCTGTCGCTGTAGAAAATGATGAGGACGCGGTCTCTGCTGCTTTTTCTTTATTTAGTTTTAGAGTAGATATTAATTTTGTAATGATGTGAAGGCAGCTAAGAGTAGTATCTATAGACTCAAGAATCAGCGTTTTGTCTTCTTGAAGATCTCTGTTATACGTCAGTGGCAAACCTTTCATAAGAGTTAACAGGCCAAACAGTGAACCGTACACCCCTCCCGTTTTACCTCTTATCAATTCTGGTACATCTGGGTTTTTCTTTTGTGGCATTATGGAAGAACCCGTACAAAACCCTTCGTCTAAACTTATAAGGTTAAATTGTGGATTAGTCCATAAAACTAGTTCTTCACAAATTCTAGATAAGTGCATCATTATCATAGAGTTACAATAAGCAAAATCTAAAACATAGTCTCTATCGCTTACCGCATCCATGGAGTTTTTTGTAACTGTTTCAAACCCAAGTTTTTTTGCGACCATAGCTCTGTTAGTTTTCAAAGATGTTCCAGAAAGCGCCGCAGACCCCAAAGGCATAACATTGAGGCTGGCTCTAGTATTTATCAACCTATTTTCATCTCTTGAAATCATTTCCGACCAAGCTAATAAATGCTGTCCAAAAGTTACCGGCTGAGCTATTTGGAGATGCGTATAGCCAGGAAATAAGTTTGCAGAATACAACTGAGCCATTTTAGCAAGAACAAATTGCAAGTCCCTTGTTTTGCCAACTAATATATCTAAAAAATCTCTTAGGTATAACCTTAAGTCTGTTGTTACTAAATCATTCCTAGATCTTCCTAGATGTATTTTTTTCCCTACTTCGCCAACTATTTTAACTAAATTATTTTCTATGTTCATATGAACATCTTCATAATCAATTGACCAAGGCAGCTTACCAGATTCTGCTAATTTTTTAATTTTCTTAAGGCCTGATAATATTTTTTTTAGTTCAGACGTTTTTAAATAACCACATTTACATAACATCTCTACATGAGCTGAAGTTACAGAAACATCAGCTTCGTATAAAACAACGTCAATGCTTAAGCTTTGGCTAAACTCTAAAACCTCTGAGTTTATTTGCTTGTTAAATCTACTAGACCAGGTGGTGTTTTTCATAATATTTAATATTGTAATTACATTGTTTTATAGTAAGTATAGTATAAACAAATATAAAAAATTATAAATATGGAAGATATTATAAGAATAGCAACAAGAAATAGCCCACTAGCACTGGTACAAGCTAAAAGAGTGGAGGCTATTCTAAAGCAAGATGCAAAAATAAAAGTGAAGCCTATGACCTCTTCTGGTGATAAAGTTTCAGACAAAATTTTTAAAGAACATGGAGGAAAAGGTCTTTTTGTTAAGGAGCTAGAAGATTCTTTGTTAAAAAAAGAAACTGACATAGCTGTACATTCCCTCAAAGACGTCCCGGCAGTAATTAATCATAAATTTGATATTACAACAATTTCAAATAGGGAAAACCCATCAGATGCCTTGGTGTCTGAAAAATATGAATCTATATATGATTTACCAAAAAACGCAATAATTGGCACGTCTAGCCCAAGAAGAACAGCAATGTTAAAAAACATTTCTAATGATTTTAAAATTATAAATTTAAGAGGAAACGTTCAAACAAGACTAAAAAAAATGAAAGAAAGAAAAATGGACGGTATTATACTTGCGGCGGCAGGTCTTCACAGACTATCAATGCAAGACAAAATTAAGCAATATATTGAAACTGATCAATTTGTACCGTCAGCTGGGCAGGGAATACTTTGCGTAGAATATCTTAAGACAAATAAATTAATTAAAAAAATTCTCAAAAAGCACAATGTTGGCGTAGTTGAAAGGTGCGCCAAAGAAGAAAGAGGGTTTGTAAAACAAATTGGCGGTGACTGCATGTCACCTATTGGTGTTTATGCATCAATAATAAATCAAAAAATTAACGTTAAAGCTTTTGTGTCATCATTAGACGGGCAAAAACATATTATGGCTGCTTATGAGTGTGGCATAGATGAAAATATAAACATTGGAAAATATTTGGCAAAGATATTTATAAGCCAAGGTGCCAGAAAGTTGCTAAAATAATAAAAAATGAAGATACTAGTTTTATCTGAAATGACAATTTTCTCTGAAATTAAAAAGATTTGTGAGAATAAAAATATAGCTATTGATAAAAAAATTATAATAGAGATTAATCCCTTGGCTGACTCTTGCCCGCCCATTGGGGCGAGCTTTAATTCCGTAATTTTTCAAAGCAAAAATGCTGTGATTTACAGCAAAAACTGGTGGGGAAATATAAAAAAAGAAAACCCTGTTGTATATTGTCTTGGAAAATATACAGGCAATCTAATTAAAAAATATTTAAATATAGATGCAATTTACCCTAAAGATGAAAGTTCAAGTGAAAATTTGGCAAAAATTATTCATGCGGCAATACCAAAAATAGAAAATGATCAAAAGAACTATATTATATTTTGCGGGACAAATGGGAGGAGCGTTATTCGACAAATGCTAATAGAGAACAAACAATCTGTATATGTTTTAGAGGTTTATGGCAGAAAGGAAAGTCAAAGTGTTAAAATAACCGAGCAAGACCTGGATAAAAACAATGTTAATTATATAATTGTTTCAAGTAGGTTTGCGCTAAAAGTGTTTTTAAGCAAAACAGCTCAATTTATTAAAAACTATAAAATTACATATATTGTGCCAAATAAAAGGGTCGTCCATAATATAAAAAATATCAACGAAGCTATAGTTGTGGATAACTCAAATAATGCAGCATGCTATGTTGATGCCATATTAAAAAATGAAGAATAAAATTATCTTAGTGGGAAGCGGGTATTTAGGCGGGTACATAATAAATAGCCTGCTAGAAAAAAATACTTCTTGTCAAATATTCGAACTGTCTAGAACAAAAAAGAATAGGCCTGCTTTAATAAAAACAATAAGCATGGATTTAGATAATAATCCTTTAAAATTGCAAGCCTTTGCCGAAGGAATAATAATATACATGGCTCCTCCAAGCATAGTGTCTTTACAAGATTGCAGGGTGAAAAATTTTTTGAAAAACTTAGAAGAAGTAAAAACTAAACGGTTTATATATATCAGTACAAGTGGTGTTTATGGAGATTGCAATGGGGAGAAAATAGATGAGGCTCGCAAAGTAAATCCTGACACAGATAGGGCAAAAAGACGAGTTAGCGCAGAAACACAAATAACTAAATATTGTAAACAAAAAAACATAAGCTTGGTAATTCTTCGTGTCCCAGGAATTTATGGGAAAGGAAGGTTACCAATAGATAAAATAAAATCTGGGGAGCCAATTATAAAAAAAGAAGACAGCAAAATTACAAATTTGATACACGTTGAAGATCTTGCTCGCGTAGTAATTGCTGCTGTCATGTCAAAAAATTTAAGCAAGCATGAAATCATAAACATTAGCGATGGTAGCCCAACCTCTTCAACAGATTATTATGAAATCACGGGCATGCTGCTAGGGATAAAAATCACTAACTATATAACATATACAGAAGCAGAAAATATTTATACTAAAAAACGATTATCTTTTTTAAGGGAGTCTAGAGTGTTAAATGTTGATAAAATGTTTAAGTTGTTTCCAGGCTGTATAAAATATACGTCTCTTGAAGATGGGATACGCGCTAGTCTTTAATTTATTTTATACCTATCCATTTAATTAATGGTTTCCATTCTTCTCTATCTTGCGCGGTCATTGCTTCTCCCATTTCAAAAACACCTAATCCTGACTCAGCTGATTTTATATAGTTTGTATTATCTCTAAAAGCAGTGACATACTTTATTCCTCTTTCCTTTAACAGATAACTGTCCAATTCTAAAAAAATATTAGTGTGAGCTCTACATCTGTTTGCAACCAAGCCAATCTGCACCCTGTTTCTGATAACTGACCCCATAGACCTTAAAGATTGTATAAACTCTTTTGCTGCTTTCATGTCAATAGGAGACGGCAATACGGGAACAACAACAATGTTAGCCTTTTTTATATATGAAGTTAATTGGCTTCCATATATAGCAGCTGGCAAGTCATATATTACAACAGCGTTTTTTGCTCTTTTAACTAACTTATTAAATTTTTTTGTCCCATTAATTTTGGGCTTGGATATAGGTCTTGCGTTGAGCCATTGCATGCTAGACTGCTGTGGATCTAAGTCTACAATTGTTGTAGGAATCCCTAATTTTGCATAATACGCTGCAAGATTTACTGCGAGAGTTGTTTTCCCAGAACCACCTTTAGAATTGTAAACCATTATTGATTTCATAGACGATTTTCCTTTTCATTTGATAATATCAAAGTGCCACTTATACTGCTATATCTAAATTACTCATTTACTATTATTCGAACTGGCGCATGATCAGAGGTTCTTGGCTCTTTGCTACACCAGGATTTATGTCTTGTTTCCTTGTCAATGATGTATTCAGAGCAACTAGTTTTTATGGGTTTGCTCCCAAGAATTAAATCAATTCTATAGCCAATGTTTCTATGAAAAGCTCCTCCTCTATAATCCCACCAGCTAAAAGTTTTGGCGGGAAAATTAAAATCATTAAAAATATCATAAAGCCCTAGTTTTAAAAGTTTCGCAAGCGCTGCCCTTTCCTTTGTAGAGCACAATATTTGTTCTTTAGTTTTTTCAATATCAAACACGTCATCATTAGTTGGGGCAATATTAAAATCCCCAAGAATAATTAGCTTTTTATGCTTTTTAAGGCTATTTTCAACATATGAATGAAGTTTTTTAAGCCAACTAAGTTTATGTAAATACTTGTCTGTTCCCACGTCTTGCCCGTTGACCACATAAACATTAATAATCTTAGTGTCTCCATATGTTAGGGCTATAGACCTTGCCTCTAATTTATCAATGGCAACGGGGTTGGCCTCAATATTCTTGCATTTAGTATTTGCAAGAATCGCAACACCATTATATGTTTTTTGGCCATAAAAATAGCAGTTGTATCCCGCGGTCTTAATTTCCTCTTCTGGAAAATTTTCATCTAGTGTTTTTGTTTCTTGTAATGCGAGTATGTCAGGCTTAAATTGCTTTAAATACTGTAAAACATTGGGCAGGCGAACTTTAATTGAATTGACGTTCCAAGTTACTACAATCATATATCTAGATTTTTAACTGAACTGTATTCCTGTTTGATAAACTGCTTTCTCATTTCTACGTCATCCCCCATAAGCTCTACGACTACTTGGTTTCCATCTTCTAGCGGTAAAACCTTTATCAAGGTTCGGCTCTTAGGGTTCATTGTTGTTTCTTCCAGTTGAGGAGGGTTCATTTCACCCAATCCTTTATAGCGCTGAAGGGTTATTGAGTTTTTTGAAATAGCAATTAGCTTGTCAAAACACTCTGTCAGCGTATATGGTGCAGACTCAACTCCGTCATTGTTTTTATAAACAAAACTGCTGTTAGAATATTTATTAAGCTCAAGTGACATTAAATCTAAATAAGAGTCTGAACTAAAAAAATGTTTGTTTAAAGGCTCTAAAGGCGACATCACGCCATTCAGTTTTTTTTCAATCTCAATGGACAAATCGCCGTCATTTGTATTTTCCACAACAGACAAATCAAACGTAACATTAACCGGCGTATTCTTGTTTAGGTATATAACAAATGCTTTACACCATTCGCTGACATCTTTTTTATTTTTAAAAGACTCTTGGTCTAATTTTGTATGAAAGGCAAGGCTGTGTAAAAACAATTTATCTCTTTTTACAGAAAACTGGTCAATGGCTGTATTCATTTTTGAATAATTAATCAAAAGGTTTAAGAGGGTTTCTTTGTCAATGGTTTTATTGTTAACAGAAACAACAGCGCTTGAAGCAATGTCGCTATAAATAAACTTTAATAATTCAGCATCATCTGAAAAGTATTTTTGTGTTTTCCCCTTTTTCATTTTATAAAGAGGTGGTTGGGCTATAAAAACATGGCCTAAATCAATTAATGGTTTCATCTTTGTTTCAAAAAGCGTTAAGAGCAGCGTTCTAATGTGTGCGCCATCAACATCTGCGTCAGTCATTATTATAATCTTTCCATATCTAAGATTAGCAACTCCTCCATTGGGATCAGGCTTACAGTCCTCTCCAAAGCCACAACCTAGCGCAGTAATCAAGGTTGCTATTTCAGAAGAAGACAACACTTTGTGGTCTTGTGCTCGTTGAGTATTGAGAATTTTTCCTTTAAGAGGGAGTATTGCCTGTGTTTTGCGATCTCTTGCTTGTTTTGCTGAACCTCCCGCAGAATCACCCTCCACAATAAAAAGCTCAGTTTTTGTAGGGTCTTTCTCTTGGCAGTCTGAAAGCTTGCCTGGAAGATTCCCAATGCTTAATGGGTCTTTGCGTCTAATTAATTCTTTGGCCTTCCGCGCCTCTTCACGCGCTTTTGCTGCCTGATATATTTTAGCAATAATTGATTTAAGCTCTTTGGGGTTTTCATCAAAAAACTCATTTAATTTTGAATTTAAAATTGACTCCACAACTCCTTTTATTTCAGAGGACACTAATTTGTCTTTAGTTTGTGATGAAAATTTAGGGTCTGACATTTTAACCGAAATAATTGCTGACAAGCCTTCGCGCGTGTCCTCTCCTGTAATATCAATTTTATCTTTGCTATATTGAGACTGTTTTGAAATCGTGTTGTTTATGGTTTTGGTAAGCGACGACTTAAAGCCAGCCAAATGTGTTCCTCCGTCTTTTTGAGGAATATTGTTAGTAAAAGACAGTATCTCCTCTTGGTATGAGTTAGACCAAAGCATTGCAATTTCAATGCTGGTGCTTTTTTTAGATGATTTTAAAAAAATAATTTTTTCTTGTATTAAAGATTTCTTTTTGGTTATTTCTTTAATATATTCAACAATCCCCCCGTCGTATTTAAATGTGTCCTTTGTAGACTTTAATTCATCAACGAAATTGATCCTAATTCCAGAGTTTAAAAAAGCAAGCTCTTTAAGTCTTTTCTTTAATAAATCTGAGTTAAACGTTGTTAGGCTAAAATACTTTTTGCTTGGCTTAAACTGTATTTTTGTTCCAGTTAAGTCAGATGTTCCTGTGACTTTAAGCGGAGAAACTGGCTTGCTGTTCTTATATTCTTGGCTGTGGGTTTTTCCATTTTTGTAGACAGTTAACTCAAGGCTCTCAGACAAAGCATTTACAACAGATACCCCAACCCCATGTAGGCCTCCAGAAACTTTATATGAATTATCATCAAATTTTCCTCCGGCATGAAGGACTGTTAAAATAACTTCAGCTGCTGATTTTTTTTCTTCTGGGTGTTCGTCTACAGGTATTCCACGCCCATTGTCAATGACTGTAACTGACTGGTCCTCGTGGACAGTAATGGTAACTTCATCACAATGGCCTGCAAGCGCCTCATCTATTGAATTGTCCAAAACCTCAAAGACCATTTGATGTAATCCGCTACCATCGTCTGTGTCCCCAATATACATTCCTGGACGCTTTTGTACTGCCTCAAGCCCTTTTAATACCTTTATGTTTGATGAATCATATGTGTTTTTTGGCATTGTTTTCCTCTGTAATTACACCATTTTTAAGTTCAAATGTTTTACTATTTTTGTCTTCTAAATTAAGCTCGGCTATTGTCTCTTTATAAAGATCCGGGGCAGTCAAAAAACATTGAATTTTTGACTCTAAGAGTAAGTTTACCACAAGGGCTAGGTTCTTATCATCAATTCCAAAAAATAAATCGTCTATCAACAAAACGGGGTTGTATTTTTGTTTCACGTGAAACACTCTTGCCTGAGCAAGCATAAAGCACAGGCTTACCATAATTTGTGTGGACATTGACCCCACCTCCTTGATATTGTCGGAGCCAGCCGTTATAAAAACATCTGCGCGATGAGGTCCTACCGTTGAGTATTTTAAGGCCTTATCCCTATCTAACGAAGATAAAAAAGCCTCCTCAAGCGAAAGACTGTTTTCCCAGCCTTGGTAATACAAAATTTGGGAGTTTTGAATATCACTATAGGTGTTTTTATCAAAAGCCATTATCTCATTAACAATCTCGCTATAAGCCTTTTGAAGATCTAAAAAATAATCACTTCTACTTTTTCCTATTATTTCGCTATCCTCAATTATTTTCTTGGTCCAGAACTCCAGGTTGTCATATGTGTTTGTTTTAAGAAGTTTATTTCGTTGTTTGAGGTTGTTTGAAAAAGTCTTATAAATATCATAATACTCGTGTTTCACGTGGAACAGCCCGGTGTCCAAAAGATTCCTTCTGTGCTCTGGGGGAAGATTGATTAGGTTTTCACTCCCAAAGGTTAGGCAGATTAAGGGTGTTTGCGCCATTAAAGCAAGCGCGCTTGCGTTTTTTTCATTAATTCTTGCTTTTTTTTGTGTATTTAACGACTTTTCATAGCTAATTACATGATTTTCATCAAATTTAACAGATTTTAAGAGAACTTTAAGGCATTTTTTGTCTTTTTTTATTAAAAAATCCACACTGTTTTGTTTAAAGCTTTTAGCATACCCACAAAGGTACAGAGCTTCTAGCAACGATGTTTTTCCTGCGTTATTTTTACCAAAAATAAAGTTTAAGCCAGGAGATGGAAAAATTGTCAAGTGATCTAACGACCTAAGGTCTGATGTAGATAATTGCAAAACCTTCAAGCTTATATCCGCATAGGCATAATTATGTATTTACCGTTGGCTTCATCTTTTTCTGATGAAATCAAACAGCCGGAGTCTGCCGTGTTCAACATAATCGTTAGTTCTTCAGAGTTAATGGCATCTATAACCTCTATTATGTAATTTAGATTAAAGCCTACTTCTATTTGTTCTCCTGTGTAATGACAAGGTATGGTGTCTTCGCCTTGCTCCTGCATTGGGTTTGTTGCCGACAACCTAAGCTCGGTTTCATTAATGTTTAACTTGACGCCTTTATATTGCTCGCTTGAAAGAATTGACATCCGTTGTAAAGCAAGCTTTAAACCCTGTTTATTAACGGTTAAAGCATTTGGGAGAGACTCTGGAAATACTTTTTTATAGTCCGGATAGTTCCCTTCAACAAGTTTGCTAGTAAGAGTGTAGTTTTCTATTTTCAAAGAAAGCTCTTTGTCGTTTATACTAAATTCTGTTAACTTCTCTTTATTGTCGCTAAATGTTGATAAAATCTTTTTAAGTTCAACAATACATTTTCTTGGAATTATACATGTTTTAGTCTCGTTCGCCGTATTTTCTTGTTTTATTTTTGCCATAGCGAGCCTGTGGCCGTCTGTTGCAACGGTTGTTATCTGGCTGTCTGTTATTTCAAAAAACAAACCATTTAAAAAGTGTCTGGCGTCTTGGTGTCCCATAGAAAAAGAGGTCGCTGAAATAAGTTGCTCAAGAGCCCCTATGGAGATTTTATGGTCGTGGCTCTCTGGTTTTTTGTCTTTATAAGGAAAGGTGTCCGCGGGTAGCGTTGAAACTGTAAATTTACTCTTTCCCCCTTTAATTATAACTTTACTCTCCGAAAACTCTAATTTGGCATGGTCTGAATCCAGCGACTTTAAAATATCAAAGAATTTTCTAGAAGGGACTGTTGTTTCAAAGTCTGATGAATTAGAAATCTCACCAGAGTAACTAATCTCAACCTCTAGGTCACTAGCAACAAGCAAAAGAGAACCTCCTTGAACCCTAAAAAGCAAATTCCCTAAAACAGGCATTGATTGATTTTGTTCAGACACACCCGTTATATTTTTTAATGGTTCGATTAATTGGTTTTTATTAACATCTATAATCATATTTAAATTATATATTATTTTTATTATTAGTTTTTAGAAATATTGTCTAGGTTTTAGTTTTTATGGGTTTTTATTGTTGGTGGAGATTTGATAGAGGTTGGTTTAAGCTCTGTGTTTTTGTTGAGAGAGTGTGGATAACTTTTAAAAAAAAAGAAGTTAACAGTTTTTCAACAGTTAATTATGGAGGCTATGTACTATGTTTGAGTAATCTTGCTCTAAAGAA
>Ga0066836_10001721_pt1 | contig 11594 bp, 10 predicted proteins | sample ETNtaG_18_FD_71568 | JGI IMG/M metagenome (GOLD analysis project Ga0066836, IMG submission 71568) | Marine microbial and viral communities from oxygen minimum zone, Eastern Pacific Ocean - ETNP201302SV91 | ecosystem: Environmental > Aquatic > Marine > Oceanic | place: Pacific Ocean: Eastern...
AAATCAGCGGTGACTCCTTCGATTGGCTCGGTGATAAGATATTGGTGCTGCATAGGTTGCACCGGCACGGAGACGTTGGCCAAGCGGCCGCATTCCCGCGCCCAAATGCCGCAGCAGTTGACGGCGATTTCGCACTCGATGTCACCCAATTCTGTCTGCACGCCAGAGACTCGGCCATCGCGGATGTCGAAGCCGGTCACGCGGCAGCCCTCAATGATTTGTGCGCCGTCCATCTTCGCGCCCTTGGCTAAAGCTTGGCACAAATCGGACGGACTCGCCTGCCCGTCGGTCGGCAAAAACGCCGCACCTACCAAGTCCGAGACATCCATCATCGGCCAAAGTTCCTTCGCTTCGCTTGGCGAAAGCAAATGCATTTCCAGCCCGAAGCTGTGTGCCGACGTCGCCTGCCGCTTGATCTCGGCCAGACGCTCGTTGTTGCAGGCCAAGCGCAAGCCACCATTGGCTTTCCAGCCGGTCGCCTGGCCGGTTTCCTCCTCGAGTTTACCGTAAAGATCGACGCTGTATTTTAGCAGTTGCGTGATACTGGCGGAGTTGCGCAACTGGCCCACCAAACCAGCGGCGTGAAACGTCGAGCCACCAGTCAACGTCTTGCGCTCGAGCACGACGACGTCCTTCCAGCCAAGCCTCGTGAGGTGGTAGGCCACGCTGCATCCGACGACACCTCCGCCGATAATGACAACCCTCGCGCGCGGTGGAAGTTGAACCGCTTGATCAGTGTCCGAGGCCATAGTAGGTTTCGTAAATCCGCTTGGCCTTGGCTTGCGCCTCGGCTGCGTTCCACTTGTTGTCAAGAAACCGATCTGGGCTGAGGCTTCGCACGTAGTCCGACGGGAACGGCTCGAGCATCGACTCCACCACGTGCCGGCCAATGCCGGCCGAGCCACTCACGCCGTGCGCGTTGCAACCGCCGGCCATCACAAAGCCCTTCATGCAATTGCTCTCTCCGATGATGAATTTTCCGTCCGGTACGAACGTCGGCCAACCCTTAAAAATGCTGCGCACACCAAGGTCGGCGGCCTTGCCGTAGAGCGGCGCGATCTGCTCGATGAACCAGCCCATCACATCCCAATCCTCCTCAACGCGCGGCGGCGTCTGGCCATTCTCAAAATCATCCGGCGCTAGCGACAGCGACTCCGGCTCCCAGCCGCCGAGCAGCAGGCCATTGATCTCGGCGCGGAGATAAAGCGAGGCATCCGGCACGCGCATCACCGGTAGTTCCGGCTCCATGCCTTCAGCATCGACGCTCACAAAATATTCGTGCCGTACCGGGAAAATCGGCAGTTCGAGGCCTGCCATTTTCGCAACATGCCACGCGTGCGCGCCGGCGGCGTTGATGACTGTGTCGCAGGCAATTGCGCCCTGGCTCGTGTCAACACCGGTGACACGGCCGTTCTCCATGCGGATGCCTTCGACCGTAACACCGGTAGCCAGGTGTGCGCCCTTTTGCCGGGCGCGATGGGCGTAGGCCATCGCGAGATCGTTGGGCTGAAGATAGCCGTCGCTCGGACACCACAGCACTGTCTTGGCCGGGGAAAAATCGAACATCGGCCACTTGGCCTTGGCCTCGTCATTGCTGATGAACGCCGTCTCGAGGCCGGCCTCGTCGGCGGTTGTTTTCATCTGCTCAAACTCCGCCGCGCGCTTCTCAGTCAATGCCACGCGCAACGATCCGACCTGTCGCCAACCCGGCTTGGCCTCCGGCTCCGCCTCCATCTCGGAGAAGGTCTTGACCGACCACATCGCCAACTTGACACGATCGACGCTGGTGCGAACCTGGCCGACCAGGCCGGCCGCCTGCGAGGTCGTCTCCGAGGCGAGTGTTTCGTTTTTCTCGAGCAACAGGATGTCTGTTTTGCCAGCCTGACAGAGGCTGTGCACCACACCGCAGCCGACGCCCCCTCCGCCGATCACCACAATCTCTGCGTCTCCAAGCGTGTCCATCGCGTCAGCTTCCATTCCGTTTTTTCGCCGCCTCGGTGAGTTGCGGCACAACCTCGAACAGATCACCGACGATGCCGTAGTCGGCCAAATGGAAAATCGGCGCGTCGGGGTCTGTGTTAATGGCGACGATATGCTTCGAAGTGCGCATACCGGCCAAGTGCTGGATGGCACCGCTGACACCGCACGCAATGTAAACCTGCGGCGACACCACCTTGCCGGTCTGGCCGACCTGGTCACGATACGGCCGGTAACCGGCATCGACCGCCGCACGCGACGAACCGACCGCCGCGCCAATGCTATCGGCGAAATTCTCGATGATGCTGAAGTTTTCCGCGCTGCCCAACGAGCGACCGCCGGTCACGATAATTGCCGCCTCCGTGACATCCGGGCGCACGTTGTCGCTGACGATGATTTCCTTGAGTGCCGTTTTTTGTCCCGGCAACTCGACGGAAACCTCGGTAACCTCGGCACTGCGGGTGGCATCCGGCTCGGGCGGATTGACCGTGCGCGGCCGGACGGTGATCACTTTCAGGCTGTCATCGGTGAACTCAACTTCGGCCGTGGCTTTGCCGGCGTAAACCGAACGGCGAGCGGTCACCTGGCCGCCGTCGAGGCTCACTTGGATGCAGTCGGTGGCCAGGGCGGCATCGAGCGCGGCGGCCAGGCGCGGTGCAAGATCCCTGCCCTGCGGCGTGTGCGCGGCAAGCACCACGTCGGGTGCAAGTTGCTGGATGAATTGACCAAGCGCCTGCCCAAGTGACTCGCCCGTGTAGCTCGTCAAAGCAGGCGAGTTTATGAGATGAACCTTGGCCACACCCCTTTCCCCAAGCGACCCGACGAGCGACTCGCCACCCTCCCCGACGGCAACAGCGTGAACTTCTGCCTGGCCAAGCGACAGGCCAAGAATCTCCCGCGTAGGTTCGCTGAGTTGTCCGTTTTTGTGTTCGGCAATGATTAAAACTTTCATATCAGTTTCTTCACTCAGATGGCTTGAATTTCCTCGGCAAGTACGCGAATCAATTCCTTCGCTTGATCGGCGGGAGCGCCCTCGATGATTCGGCACGGCTGCTTGGGCGGTGGCAGCTCGAAGTTTTTCAGCCGTGTTTTTCGGTTGGCCTCGGTGACCCCCAACTCCTCCGCGGTTAAAGTGTCGATCGGTTTTTTCTTGGCCTTGATGATGTTGAGTGCGGTGGCGTAACGCGGTTCGTTGAGGCCGACCTGTGCGGCAACAACCACCGGGAGCGGCGACTCGATGACCTCGATGCTGCCGCCGCCGACATCGCGACGGCAAGTGATCGCTCCGTCGCCGTAGTCGATGCCGTTGACCACCGTGACGCACGGCATGTCGAGGAGCACAGCGAGCGCCTGGCCCACCGCCGCCGCACCGTCATCGATCGCCTCCTTGCCGGTGAACACTATGTCCGCCGGACCAAGCCTCCTGATCGCAGCTGCGAGTGCGCTGGCGTTCATCGTAGAATCGCCATCACCGGGTAGATCGACTTGCACGGCTGAGTCAGCGCCCATGGCCAGCGCCATCCGCAGCGAGTCGGTCACCCGCTCGGGACCGGCTGAGAGCACGGTGATGGTCGAGTCCCCCTGTTGCTCGCGCAACCGCAGCGCCTCCTCGATCGCCAGTTCGTCGTGTGGCGAGATGATCCACTGAATGTCTGATTCATCGATTCCATTCCCGTCGTCGCGCAACTTGATCCGCGTCGTGGTGTCCGGCACCTGCTTGATACACACAAAGATTTTCATCAAAAGAATCTCCTCAGTATTCCACCCGGATGTTGCCGTCACAGGGCTCGCACTTGGCATCGGCCTGGGCGAACGCCTCCGTCAGCGCAGCGTGGAGGATGGAACGCACGTCGGGGCCGTGCTCGATCCGGCGCAAGATGGCTTCGCCTTTTCGGTCGCCCAAGCTGACAGTAATCTTGAGACCGCGGCGTTTGCAGGCGAGGCGCAGCTCATCCTCCAGTTCGCAGTTGAGTGGCTTCAGAAACGCATCGACATAGTTGACGCCGATGCCGGAGCCGTCCGGCTTGTTCTCAGGCAGCCACTCGGCAGCGACTGGGTTTTCCTTAATAACTTTTTCCATTTTCAACCTTTGTTTTTTCTCTCAATAAAGTGGTTTAGCCGATCACGCAAACCGGCGATGTGTGCCGGAGTGCTGCCACAGCACGCGCCGAGGATATCTACACCAGCCAAAAACATGTCGGCGGCTTGGGAAGCCATCTCGTCGGGGGTTTGATTGTAAATCACCTTAAGATTCTGCAGGACGGGTTGCCCGGCATTGGGTTGAGCCATGATAGGCAGGCCGGAGCAATCCCGGTAACGCTTCACGGCGGCCTTGGCGCTGGCCATGTCGATGTTGGTGCCACAGTTAAGCCCGAGCACATCCGCCCCGGCCGCTTCCAAAAATGCGGCAGCCTCGTCCGGGTCGGTCCCCATCATAGTGCGAAGCTCCCGGGTTTCATGAGTGAGGTCAAACGCCATTGAGGCAATAACGCACGGAGCGCCGGCGGCCTTGGCGGCAGCGATAGCTGCCCCTGCTTCATCCAACACTGTCTGCGTCTCGACGATGATCGCGTCAGCACCGGCCTCGACGAGCGCCCTAGCCTGCTCAGCAAAGGCACGGTCAACCTCCTCGCGCGTGATCTCGCCATACGGCTCCATTAACCCGCCGAACGGCCCGATGTCGCCGAGCACGAAGCCTTCCCGGTCGCCGAACGCACGACGGGCAACTTCGACCGCGGCCTTGTTGATACCAATAACGTCCGGATTTTCCATGTGACGCTTGAGCATGATGCGACTACCGCCGAACGTGTTGGTAATCAGGCAGTCGGACCCGGACTCGACATAGCGACGCTGGATGGCCACGACCCGCTCCGGTTCATTCAAGTTCCATGCCTCGCCGCAGCCACCGCTCTCAAGTCCGGCTTCCTGAAGCTGAGTACCCATGGCGCCATCACCCAACAGCGGACGCTCCTTGATAGTTTCCAGCAAGGTATTACTCATCTGAATAAAGTTTGTAGTGAACGGTCTGCAGGGCAATTTTCCATTTATGATCGCGGCTGGGCTGGCGGCAGAGGCATCCGGCCGGTTCTACCAGTGGGTTCCATTCCAAGATTTGGATCAAGGTCTGGCCTGTAAAAGCGGGTGTACTAATCATGGCCTGCGGAAATCCATCCGGATCCTCTAGACAGGAACACATGCTCTGATAGTCCGAGTCGCTTGGTCGGCAGGATAGCTTCCGGATGGGATATCCGTCCCGGCGCAATCCCAGTTTAATGGAGTAAACAAATCCAAACGGCACACCCATATTGCTGCACGTCTTGCAATCGGGCCGAAAGGTGGCCTCCACGGACTGATCGCCACACAAATCAATCGTGAGTAACTCATGACTCCAGCGGCGCAGCGCCTTATCCGGATAAGCGTAGTGGTTCTCGGTCACAGCTGCGACCTTGGTTTCGACCGCAACACTTGAAGCCGTATCGACTAGCGCTGGGATATCGCCGGCGAATCGCATTCGTCGGTGCGAACAGGGATCCATGCTGCAGCGGATGCAGGGGATTGCGCTGGGCTCGAGTGCCTGAACCACCGCACTTGGCCCCAGTCCGAAGAGTGCAAGCTGCGAGTGTTCCGGCGACAACATGCCGCTCTGAAGGATGTCCAACTTGGCCGCGCTTGACCAAGCGGGCTGCGCGACCAGCAAGTCCAACAGCGCACATTGGTCGCCCAGATCCCAGCCATCATAACCGGGGCTTTCTTGCGACAGTGCAGCCAAGCCGGTTGGCTCGGCCAGATCGCAGATTGACTTGCGAGCCCGGAGTAACAACTGCTCGGCGGCGGCGGCGGCGGCGGCGTTCAGGAAAAACGACTCGTCGGGGCGTTCGGCGGCCCATAAACGCTGAATCTCCGCCGATACGCTTGGCCCGGCACCAACGGCCACCACCACTGCGCAGTGCGCTTGGCCAAGTCTCAGTTTCTCGGCCAAGGCCCGGCTGGTGAACTCGGCACAGTTGGTCAAGCGGATGCGATCGTTCTCCGTCTCAAGGTCGATCGGTTCGGACACAAAACTCCACGGACGACCGTGTTCGTTCACCCAGTTCAGCGCCCGCTCGACACCCATCTTGGCATCCTCGCTGAGTGGCTCTCCAGCAGGGGTGCAGAGGTGACGTTTCCACTCGGCCTCCGGAATGCTCACCGGCTCAAAAGGTTGAGATGCAATTGGCGCACCGATCATATAATGGCCTCCGTAATGCGGTTCTGGAATGGCACAAACTGCGCACCGTCGGTGAAGCAATGGAAGAATTCGGGAAAGGTTTCTAGTTCGACATGCTCGATGCGACGGACGAGTTGATCGATTTCCTCGCGGGCCGCCACCGAGAGCAGCGCGAGCGTGGCGCCCTCCAGCGCGGCGTTGCCCACCTGCACAATCCGATCGTCCGGTAGGTCGGGGATCAGGCCGATGCGGCGCGCGTGGTCGATGTCGATGTGCCTCGCGAATCCGCCCGCGAGGTAAAATACATCGAGATCGCGAAAATCGATGCCGTAATTTTGATGGAGCAGATGCAGTCCGGCGACGTTTGCAGCCTTGGCCTGCGCCAGTTGGCTGATGTCCTCCTCGGTCAGGTAAACATCGTTTTCGGCGTCGAGCCAAAACCGGTCGGAGTCGTCTGTCAACCGGCCGCAACTGTTGATCCGCCCGGTGCGAAGCAGTTCGCCCAGCAGGTCGATCAGGCCGGAGCCGCAGAGGCCGGAAGGTGGCCCGCCACCGATTACGCCTAAGCGCTGCTCCGGCTCAAGCTGCACCCGCTCGATCGCGCCCTCCAGCGCAGGCATCCCGCATTGGATTTGCCCCCCCTCGAACGCCGGGCCAGCGGGACAGGACGCAGCCTGGAGTTTGTGACAGTTGCCGATGACCAGCTCGGTGTTAGTGCCGATATCCATCATGGCAACCATGCGCTCCTCACGCGCCAGGCCAGTCGCCAGTAGGCAGGCGGCTGTATCAGACCCGACGTGGGAGCCGACCAGCGGCAGCGCGTAAACCCGGCCGTCGGGATGGATCGGCAGCAACGTCTGTTTGCCGAGCTTGGCCAAGTGGGTGCCAGCGCATTTGCCCTCTCGAAACTCGTGCTCGGTGACAGATCGATACGGCATCTGGCCAAGCGGATACACGTCCAGCCCGAAGAACAGGTCGCGCATGACCGGGTTGCCGACCAGCACCACCTCGTAAATACTCCCGGCCGAAACGCCGAACGACTCAATGGCCCGGCTCATGTAACCGGCAAGCGTACGGCGCAGTAACCGGCCCTTGTGGTCAGTGTCGAACTTCACCCGCGCCAGTACGTCGGTGCCGCCGAAGCGCTGGGGATTCTCGAACGACTGGCTGGCCTTGATGCGGCCGGTCTCGAGATCAACCAGACGCATCGCCACAGTGGTGGTGCCCAAGTCCACGGCCAAGCCGTGCAGCGGGCCGGTGGATCGGTCGATTTCCTCGCCGTCGATCAGCACCCGCTCACCATCGCGTGTCACCGCCGGGCCAAGTGGCGGCGCCTCCTCGAGGCACGGCAGGCTAACGCCGTGCTCCTCGATTTGAATCGCGCCGCGCTGCAGTGTCTGGCAGCGAATTGCCCCTGAGCCGACCTCGAGGGTTGCGCGGCAGGAAAGCCGGAAGTCGCCCTGCAAATGGGCCTCCTCCGATGTGCGGCCGCTGAGCAGTTCGCCGCCCCCAGTGATCTCGACGAGACATTCGCGGCAGTTGCCGTTGCCTGAACAGGAGGTGGGAATCCGTACGTCCATCCGCTTGGCCAAGTCGAACAACGTCGCGCCGGCTTCGGACTCAATCCGGGTCGAATCAATCTGGACGGTGACACTCAAGTTTCCTGTTTCTCCGGGCCGGTTCCGTCAACCGGCGGTCGCGATGGCCTTGGTTTCCGAGACGATCTTTTTGAACAGATCGACGGCGGTAGCGGCGTCCGGAGCGTAGCCGTCGGCACCGATCTCGTCGGCGAACAACTGGGTCACTGGCGCGCCACCGACGCAGATTTTAACGTGGCCAAGGCCGGCAGCCTCCATCTCGGTGATGACGGTTTTCATGTAAATCATGGTGGTGGTCAACAGGGCGCTCATACCGAGAATGGTGGCGTTGTGCTCCTTGACTGCGGCGATGTATTCCGGAGCGGAAGTGTTGGTGCCGAGGTTGACGCACGTGAAGCCGGCGCCCTCGGCCATCATCAGGACGAGGTTTTTTCCGATGTCATGAAGGTCTCCCTTGACCGTGCCCATGACCAGCGTGCCGATCGGTTCACCCCCTTGCTGGGCGGTTAGCAGCGGGTTGAGCACGGTCATGCCGGCCTTCATAGCACGCGCCGCCAGCACCACCTCGGGGAGGTAAACCCGGTTTCGCTTGAAGTCCTCGCCGACTACGTTCATCCCGGCAATCAGGCCATCGTTGAGCACCTCGCGTACGTCGCGCCCGGCGGCGAGCGCCTCCTCGGTCAACCGCTGCACGTCGGGCGCCTTGCCCTCGAAAAGCAGTTGGTTCATCGACGCGTAGTCGGTCATGTTGGAATCGGTGTCAGGCATCGTTCAAAATAATTACCATCCCTCGGGCATGGTGAAATCGCCGGCGACCATGCCCTTGAACTGGTTCCGGATGCGCTCCTCGACTTCCGGTGAAAAGAGGGTCTTCCGGTCCTCAGCCAAAATTTCGCGGGCTTTTTTGAGGGCGCGGCTTGAGGTGTCGAGAGCGCCGTTCTCGGTCCAGATCTGCCGCGTATCACGGTCGGCCACATCCGGCATCAGCGCAGTGGATGTCATCAACTCCAGCGTGCGGTCGGTGGCGACGAACATGCCGCCCGGCCCCTCTTCGCCGATCTCGCCCAGCGCGAGGTTATCCTCCGAAAACTCCATGCCGCGGGCCACGCGCTTGAGCATCTGCGCGATCTCGTTGTCCACCACCGCCATGCCGTAGTCGAACGCCATCAGCGCATCGATCAAGCCGGCGAACTGCAGCACGTGCATCCCTCCGAGCAACCCGCCCATGCAGGAGAGCGCCTTCTCGTAACCAGCCTGAGCGTCGTTGAGCTTCGAGTTCGTCAGGCCGATGTAGCCGCTGCACGGCGCGTTGTAAAACTTGGCCATCTGTGCGTGGGCCATGTTGAGCATGCCGCACTCCACTCCGCCCGGCGCGTAGGCGCCCGAGCGCATGTCGCCCACGGTCGAGAGCGAGCTGTAAATCAACGGCGTGCCGGGTCGGGTCATTTGCATGAGCGCAGCCATCGAGAGAAACTCCGCGTTGCCCTGGGCCAGCGTCGAGACCAGCGTCATGGGCGAGGTCAGACCGGCGTTGGGCACCACCGTCGAGTGGCTGGGCAAACCCTGCTCGGTGTAAAACATCAGCAGTTCGGTCGAGTTCTCGTCCATCTTCAGCGGTGAGATGACCGGGCAGTAATGGTGGGTAATGAACGGCCGCTCCTTGTAGGCCTCCTCGCTGCCGGCAATGGCGTAGGCCAACTGCAGGATCGACTCGCAGTCGATGCCCGGGTCGCCGCTACCTCGAACCGGCTTCCGGCAATGCTTCAGCGCGGTGTAAAACCGGGATAAACTGTATTGACCCGCCGGCGCGTCCGAGGCCAGCACCGAGACCGAGAACAAGTCGATGGCCGGCAGCCGGTCGATCAACCGCGCAACTCGGGCGATGTCTTCGGAGGTGGAAAAGCGCTCCTTGCCGGTGACGGGGTCGATGATGTATGGAGCAGAACTGGCGGTGATGACGAGTGGCGCCTGATCGGGGATCACCCGGTCGAACTCCGGGTCCTGCGCATAAAACGTAAACTTGGGCGGAATCGACTTGAGGCATTCCTCGATCACTGCGGACGGAAACGTCACCCGCTCAGTCGTGTCATCGACACGGCAACCGTGCTCGCGGAACCGCTCCCGAGCCCTGGGGTTGTTCACCTCCAAGCCGACCTGATCGAGAATCTCGAGCGATGCCTCGTGAACACGCTGCACCTCCTCAGATGACAGTAATTGGGCCAATTGGGGGATCATGATTTTACCGCTGCAAACGCAACGCAGACGGTGGCACGGAACACCCACGCCATTAATAACCAATTTTGGGGAGAATCCATTGCCATTTTACTTTTGCAGGTACTCCATGACGGCCTCGGTGCGGTTTTGGACCCTCAGCTTTTCGTAGATGTTCTTGAGATGATTGTGCACCGTCCAGGCGCTGATTTGGAGCATCTCGGCGATTTCCTTGTCCAGCGCGCCCTGGCAAAGATGGGTCATCACCTGATGCTCGCGGGGAGTGAGATGCGGGAGCGTGCCCCCCCCTGGATCGTCCGTCAAAAAATCGATCTGCTTCTTGAAATATTGCCGCACCCAGCGCGACAGTGATGCCGTGTTCTGCCGCGATTTGTGCTTGGCGGCGGCGCTTTCCTCCAGCAAATGCAGCATCCGGCCCGGCGGTGTGCGGTGCAGATAATATCCGTAATGACTGCCGGCGGTGGAGTTGAACAACTGTTCACTGTCCTCGAACGTCGAAAACGCCACCACCGGGCAGTCGCGAAACAGCTGCTTGAAACAGGCGTCGAGTTCCTCGCCGGAAAACCCCGGCAACCCACGGTTAACCAGCAGCAGCCCCGGCTCATCCACTGAGCCAAGCTCACGCAGTGAACCGATGTCCGCGAAGGTCTCGCGGCAAGCAAAACCGGGCGCTTGGCTCGTCAACCCGTGCAGGCCCGCCGCCACCGTCTCGTCCGGTTCCACCACGAAAACATTCACCGAGTCGGCGTCCGCCCCGTCGCGCTTGGCCAAGCGCCTAGCCTCGCCGGGGCGGGTGTGAATCGTCGTGTACGTGCAGCAAAACGGGCTGCCAAACCAAAACAGCGCCAACGTCAGTTCACGCCGATGCCGCGCAGCCGCGCTCTCCCAGCCCTCCCGGGTCACGCAATTAAAAATCTCCAGCGCCTGCTCCGCCGCACGCTCCTCGTTGAGGGTGCCCAGCGGGAAGTAGCAGCCCGCGCCATCGTGCTCGATGCGGCAGGAAAACTCCGGCTTGGCGTCGGGCATCGCCCGGTACTTGCGCTCCACCAAGCGCAGCCGCCAGTAGTCGATCGACCCCCGCGGATCGCTGCTGTACGGCCCCAAAGGCTCGCTTGGCTGAACCTCATCATGTGAGCCAAGCGCCGGCCAGCCGGCTTGCTGAAGCTGGGCGAACAGGTCGGCCGCCTTCGCCGCCGCCACATCCTGATCCACCGCGCCGAGCGAGACCGTCCGGCGCACCCCTTGGTATTGAATCTTGGCCGACCAGCCGCGAACCCGGTGTAGCTTGCCGGCACGAACGTAGCTGTTGCGGAACACGCGGGTGCGCCAATAGGCCGGCTCGAGCCGCTGATCTGCCGCCTCCTCGCCCGTTCCGATCCAATCCGTTGGCGCTTGCTTGGACATGCTTGGACAGATCTAACGCAGCCTCCCCCGCTTGGCAAGTATCAACTCCGCTTGGCCAAGCGGGAACGGCTTGGACACGCTTGGACATCACTGGGTCACAATATCGTACGACGGGCGCGATTTTTGCGGCTAAAAAAGGCCATTTCTGCTTTGATGCCGGTTCCTGATAATTATCC
>Ga0066836_10001726_pt1 | contig 11576 bp, 16 predicted proteins | sample ETNtaG_18_FD_71568 | JGI IMG/M metagenome (GOLD analysis project Ga0066836, IMG submission 71568) | Marine microbial and viral communities from oxygen minimum zone, Eastern Pacific Ocean - ETNP201302SV91 | ecosystem: Environmental > Aquatic > Marine > Oceanic | place: Pacific Ocean: Eastern...
TATTTACTATTTCCTTTATCTTTTCCTAGTTTTTTACCTACAGCTTTTGTTAAAATTCTAACAGCTGGTGCGATTTGGTATTCTTCATAATATTCACGAAGGAAATTTATTATTTCCCAATGATCGTCAGATAAATCAATATCATCTGCTTTTGCCATTACAGATGCTACCTCTTTTTCCCAATCACCAATATTAGAAAGATAACCTTCTTCATCTGTTTCTAATGTTTTACCATTTACTTCTATTGGCATAACGTGCTCCTTTTTTAATTACAGCCAGTTTTGAACTTTCTCGTTCTCAACGACTAATTTAACAAATTCTTGATAATCTATTATCTCTATATTATTGATTAGAGAGTTTTTATCAAGTCCTCTAGCCTTTAAATCAGGTCCTAACACATAAACCTTTAAAGACTTCTGTGCATTCTTAATACTATCTGCAAAACCGCTATCTTTTAAAGCGCCATATACTCCATCTTCAAATAATAAAATAGTTGACCCAGATGATGCTAGCCTTAAACAAGTTTCAAGACTATTCTTTTCAAAAGGGGATTTATTAACAGTATGTAGCATTAAAAATTTAAGATAACCTCGTTTTCTTCAATTAGTTTTTGCATATCTTTAGAAGTAATAATTTTAACGTCTACAGATAAGTCGTCTTTGGTTAAACCTCTTTGCTCCATTGACTCTTTTTCAACATATAATTTTTCTACATCATACATTTCTAAAGCACCATATGTTTTTGAAAAATTTTTAGTATTTATATCAGCTGTGTCTTGGTTTTTTTTCAACTGGAAAACTCCATCATCAAGAAAGGCTAGTGTTACATCTTGTTCAAATGCAGCACCTATTAGAACAACTTCTAATGCTTCATGCGCATATATAGTCCCATGCGGAGCTCTTCTATTAATATATAAAAATTTTTTTACTACACCGCTTGCTAATTCTTCTTCCATTTAATCACCAAATGTTATTAATCTATCTGCTTGAATTCCAGCTTCTATTAATTGCCCTAATCCAGAAATTCTAAAATTTTCAGCTATATTATCTGCGTCTTTTTTGTGTCTTTTCATTTCATCAGGATCAACCATTCCTCTTCTCTGTGCTGCAGCAACACAAAGAACTAAATCAATTTTATGCTCTTTAGCTAATTCTGACCATCTATTAGGTATGTGCCTATCGTCTTGTGGAGGTGTTGCTAACCTTGTGCCATTATTAACACCATCGTGATAAAAGAATACACGAAAAATTTCATGTCCTTGCTCTAATGCTGCTTTAGTAAATAGATACGCGCTATCTGATGCTTGATGCTGATATGGTCCTTCATTTACAAGAATTCCAAATTTCATAAATTATATTAAGTTAAAATCGTACGTATGCAGATGAGTTAAGTGACTTTCTTCCACCGCGCCAATTATCGATATGAAACTTAGTAAATGGTAACTCAGTTAATTCAAAAAATCGCGGCCAGCCAATTCTTTCTATCCAATCATTAATTCTTTCCCAGTCTTTCGCATCCTCTTTGTATACTTTTAGTATACGTTTGACAATCGCTGTAGCCTCTGGCCATCTTGGCGGATTATTAGGAATGCCAGCAGCAACTAGTTTTTGGAAAGTTGGTTTTCCTCTCGCGTTTGAATGGTTTCCACCTACCCATATAGCTAGCTTACTGTGTTCTGGATCATTTATTTGCATCGGTGGACACGGAGGATAACAAGCACCACAACAAATGCATTTTTTCTCATCAACTTCTAAAGATGGTTTGCCATTTACCATAGCTGGTCTGATAGCAGCTACAGGACATCTTGCCACAACGGAAGGTCGTTCACAGACGTTTGAAACCAAGTCATGGTTAATTTTAGGTGGTTTTGTATGTTGTATATTAATAGCAATATCACCTTGCCCTCCACAGTTTATTTGGCAACATGAAGTTGTCATATGAACTCTATTAGGCATTTCATTACCTTTAAATTCATCAATTAATTCATCCATCATCGCTTTTACAACACCTGATGCATCAGTTCCTGGTATATCACAATGCAACCATCCTTGTGTATGAGCAATCATAGCCACGCTATTTTTTGTGCCTCCAACAATAAAACCTTCTTTTTCAAGTGCTTCAATTAAAGGGTCCACTTTATCAGCATCTTTGACCATATATTCGATATTGCTTCTAATAGTGAATCTCACATAACCATCTGCAAATTTATCACCAATATCGCATAATGTTCTAATAGTAAAGACATCGAGTATTCTTTGAGTTCCTGCTCTTACAGTCCATATTTCTTCACCACTTTCTGCAACATGTCTTAAAACACCAGATTTGGGGTGTTCATGATATTTCCAACGACCAAAATTTTTACGCATAGTAGGATGCATATACTGAAACCCATCAGGACATCCAGTCTCAATTGGAGTTCGCATTTGTTTTTTTTCTTTTTTAACTTCTTCTTTCATCAATACAAAATATTATTAAGCAGATTCTTTTTTACTATCCGCACGCTCATACCATTTTACGGCTTCTTGATCCCATTCATCTACACGGACATAACTTGATTCTCTAGGATGTGCCACCATATTAGGATCTACCTCAACTCCAATTCCTTCTAAAAAGTTTACAAGACCTATTCGCTCAATCATCTCGCCACATCTTTCATGTTCAAGTGCATTGTCAGCCCAAAAATCAATTGTTTCTTCTGCTATTTCAACAATTCTATCCCAATCTTCTTGAGTTTCTAGCTTCATAAATGGAACAATAACTGTTCCCATTAAATCTCCAATTTTTAAAGTTCTCTTGCCGCCAATGAGAATAGTTGCTCCTTTGTCATCACCTGGATGCAAAGCTTTTGGAACAACATTTAAACAATGCATGCATTTAACACAATTTTGATTATCAATTGAAACTGTATCATCATCATTTAATGATATTGCGTTTGTTGGGCAGCGAGTAACAATGTTATCTATCACGTGTTTTCTGCCTTTTAATTCAACATATTTTTTAAATTCTTCTTGATCTATTTTTATATCATCTCTCCAAGTACCAATAACTGACATGTCTGCTCTTTCAATAGAGTTCATACAATCATTTGCACAACCAGATATTTTAAATTTAAATTTATATGGCAATGCGGGTCTATGCATATCATCCATAAAATTATTAACTAATAATCTATGAGCTTTATGCTCATTGATGTTAGACATCTCGCACCTTCCAGCACCAACACACGACATCCCAGTTCTAACACATGGTCCAGCTCCGCCAAGATCAAAACCATAATCATTTATTTCATCAAAAAAGTGTTGAGTGTTTTCTGTACTTGATCCAATGAACATAATGTTTCCTGTCTGCCCATGGAATGTAATTAAACCAGATCCGTATTTTTCCCAGCTGTCAGCAAGCTTTCTTAGTGATTCTGTTGTATAAAAGTTACCAGCAGGAGGTTGTACGCGGAGAGTATGGAACTCTCTTGATTTAGGGAATGCATCTCCAACTTCAGAAAATCTAGGAATAATGCCGCCACCATATCCGTATACTGATACAGTGCCACCTTTCCAATATCCTTTTCGTGTTTCGTATGAATGCTCGAGTTGACCAAGTAAGTCATTAGTCATTTCATTTATTCTTTTTTCAGGGTGATTATCCCTTAAACTTTTAATACCGCTGATGAAACTAGGCCATGGCCCATTTTCCAGCTCATCAATCATTGGAGTTTCATGTTTTTTCAAAATTGCTCTCCCATAAAACCTATTAAATAACCTTTATTATAGTATCATTATTTTCTAATATAAAGCTTAAGGCTCAATATAACATTGAACTAAAACCTTTTACAAGTGGTAAAAATTGGTATTTTTATGGATATTTTGACTTCTACAAAAACAGATTATAATCGCTGGGCAAGCGATAAATTGGGCTCTTATACTAACAACATCAATAATCTTATGGTTGAGATAAGAAATCCACTAAAACTCAGCAAATCTGAAAAAGATAAATGCTTTAAAATATTAAAAAGCCAAAATATGGTTTTTTTTAATATAGGAAAACCACAAAAAAATATTGGTTTTTCATTACAAGAATTAGCTCGTCAATTTGGAATGGGTGATTATGAATTAGATTCTCAATCAAATGAGACGGGGTTGACAAAAATCCAAGTAGAGACAAACAAAGATCATGGAGAATATATTCCATATACAAATAAACCTCTCAATTGGCATACTGATGGTTATTACAATTCAATAAAGAATACAATATTGTCCTGGTTATTATATTGTGAAAATTCTTCTGTCAGTGGTGGAACAAATAAATTTATGGATCATGAAATTGCATATATTTTATATAATCAAAAATATCAAAATATTCATCAATTAATGACAAAAGATGTATATACAATTCCAGAAAATAAAATTAATTTAAGATTAGAAACTAAAGGATATATATTTAGATTTATTAATAAAAAATTACATATGAGATTTAGCATGAGAGAGAAAAATATTGTATGGAAAAAAAGTATTATTGATTCTGTAAATAATTTAAAAAAAATTATTAAAGAATCAACTGAATTTCATGTAAATCATAAATTACTACCAGGCCAAGGCGTATTAACAAATAATATTATTCACATGCGTACAACATTTACAAATACAAAAAATAAGAATAGGCTTTTATATAGACTACGTTCAAAAAAAAGAATTTGTAATTAATGTTATATTTAAGCGCTGTTATAATTGAGGAAAAAGATATCGAAACTTTTGATGAGTTATTAGAGATAATAAAGGAAAGAGCAAAAAGTGGTGAAATTTTTATCAAACTAGATTTAAAACCACCGTATCCTGATACACCTGAAGATTGGGAGGAAAAAATAGAATCTGCATTTAGTGGATATATTAAATAAAAATGTGGACAGAAAATGACAATAAAGGCTTAAGTGCGTCATCAAAAATGATTGATGTGGCATATAGAATCAATTGTAAAACTTTACCGTTTGATCATGCATATGAATTATCTAAAGAGGTGATTAAGTTTTTACCATGGCTTGTTGAAGATAAATTATCAGGTATTCATACGCTTCATGGGCCAGATGCTGGCAATGGCTGGATGCGAGCTGAGGATGAAGAAATTTTTCTATCTCAAAGAACAAGACTTATTATAAGAATACCGAAAGAGCAAATAGAATTAGCAAAACAGTTAGAAAATAAAACATTAAAAGTATTGGGAAACAAAATTGATATAGGAAAATCTAACGCAAAATCTTTTTTAGTTGTGCCTGATTTAATTTGCAGATTTGTATTAAGCCATGAAGATGCGTGCAAAGATGAGAATGAGTTTTTAAATAAAATAATAAATGAGCTTAATTTATGTGACATACCAATAAAGAAAGCTATATGCGGTAAAACTAAAAACCTTACAATTAATGGTAAAAAAAGATTAGGGAGAAGTTTAATGATTGCTGATCTATCTAAGGAAAACTCTGTACGTCTGCAAGATGTTGGAGTTGGAGAAGGAAGAATTTTTGGATGTGGCATTTTCTTACCCCATAAATCTATAGATGCGGTAGCTAATTTTAAGGAAGATTAGTTTTAAAAAACTATATAGACTTCTAGCTTATAGTATATTAGAATTTTTCAATATAGATTGAATGGATATTGGAGTGTTAGATGAAAGTAGAAGTAAATGGCAAAGAAGTTTCCACAACTGATACTGGCTTTCTTACAAATTTAGAAGACTGGAATAAGGAAATTGCTATGGAAATTGCAAAACAAGAAGGAATAGAATTAACTGATAAGCACTGGGATGTAATACATTATCTGAGAGAAGAATTTATTAATAATAAAGAAAATCAACCTAACACAAGAGCAATGGTTAAAGATTTAGGTAAACTTTGGGGAGAGAAAATTGATACAAAAGCATTATTTGATTTGTTCCCTGGAAATCCTAGCAAACAAGCTGGTAGAATAGGCGGCTTACCAGAAAGTAGGAGAAAGGGAGGATATTAAATGGTTGATAAAAAAAAATTAGAAGCAGAAAGAAAAGAAATAATAAAGAAACTTTTAAGGATTCAAAAAGAATTCATGGAGCTTGAGAGAAAAGAGGGAATTACTGAAAAAGACATTCATCATAATCCAACAGGTATTGTTAAAGAATATGTAGAAGAACATGAAAAATTAGCTAATCGACTGGTTGATATAGCTCATGAACTGAAAGGATCTATAAGAACATAATGAATGACGAATATTTCAAAATAATAACCAAGCTTGAAGAAATGAATATTTCTGATGAATATATCATTGGTTGGCAAGAAGGGTATCAAGGTAGCCCTAAAATAGAAGAACAAAGATTAACCGACGCTTATGAAGCTGGATATACAGATGGGGAAAACAAAACGGTTGATAATTCAGAAAAATTTAAAAAATAATTATTTCTTTGTTAAAGAATGATAGACATCTAAAAATTTTTTACAAATCTCAATAGCATCTATATCGACTATTTGATCCATCACCCACTTATTAGTTTGACTAAAACCCATCGCATCTTGAACTTTTTTTGCAAGATGCCTGTATATTGAATAATTAGAACCTGTTTTAGTAAATTCGTATTCGGAATATTCTGCTGATCTTAAATTCAAAGTTTTAATGTATCCTGTTTTATAATCACCAACTCCAAATAAGTCTTCACAATTTTCCTGCATTATCCGTGCTGAATGTTTCCCTAGCTTATTCATAACGTCAATTCTAAATTTTTCAGGCGTATTATCTATAAATAATAATCTATCTGCAATATGTATTTGAAATGACATAAATTCAACAATAACAGTAACCCTCTGATGATCAGATGTGTATTCAAAGTCATCGCCATGAAAATTACGTGCTTTATCAAGTGAAAGTTTCCAACCAATATATGATAAAGCGCTCGCAATATCTTCACTGGTTTTTGTTTTATGTGCCGATTTAGCCCAAGTGCTTTTAATTCTTATTGCCATTTTATAAACTTCCTCTAATATTTTATACTATACACTTAACTTAATAGAATAAAAAACTAGAGGAAATTTATTAAGTGGATATAAAAATCAACAAACGACTTATTGAAGCAAAACCAGATAGCTTTATCTTTGAGTTCACGGGCTCAATTAACACTGATAACTGTAATGATATTATAAAAAGATTTGAAAATTCAAAATCTGAGCATTATCAAGGAAGAGTTGGACAAACTTTTACCGAAGAAAAAGATATTAAACGCTCTACTGATATGGTTATAAGTGGTAAAGATAATTGGAAAGATATTGATGAGCTATTTTTTACGAGCCTGTCAAAGGCTCTTAGTTCCATAAAAAAAGAGTTTAGTTTTTTTGATGGACCTTTTAAAGATGTTGGTTATGCGATACAAAGAACAAATCCAGGAGAATATTACCATTGGCATATAGATGGTGGCAGTCATCAATTTAGTGATAGACAATTGGTTGCTATATGGTATCTCAATGATGTGGATGGGCCAGGTGGTGAAACAGAATTTATAAATCAAGACATTAAAATAAAACCGGAGATTGGTAAATTAATATTATTTCCTCCGTTTTGGACTCATGAACACCGCGGTGTTAAACTTCAAAAAGGAGTTAAGTATATTGCAACAACTTGGATAGTTTTTAAATAATGACTATAAATAATAAAAAACCTACATCTGAAGAATTACTAAAGTCAGTGATACAAAGAATTGCGACTGGCCCTGAAATGAGTAAAGATATTTCAAGGTTAGAAGCAAAAGAAGCAATGACTGCTATTTTTAATAAAGAGATTAGCGATATCAGAACAGCAATTTTTTTAATTGCATTAAGAATGAAAAGAGAAACTGAAGATGAAAATCTCGGCGTACAAGATGCAATTATAGATACAATTAAAACTATTAATATAAAAACAGCGAATCTAATAAATATTGCAGACCCCTATGATGGTTTTACTAGAAATATTCCATCTTCTGTATTTATTTTGCCCGTATTAGCTGAATTAGGCTTACCCGCCGTTTCGCAAGGCGTAGAAAGCGTTGGCCCTAAATATGGATGTACTCATCATTTAATACTTAAATTGCATGGATTAGATGTTTTAGCGAGTCAAGAACAAGTTAAAGAACGAATAGAAGATAAAAAAATTGGATGGGGATACATAGATCAAAAAATATTTTCACCTAAATTATATGAATTAATGAATTTAAGAAAAGAGATAATCAAAAGACCAATTATTACAACTATTGAGGTTTTAGCAAATCCTTTAATTGCTGGAAAAAATCATTTTGTCACAGGTTATGTTCATAAAGCTTACCCACCTATATATCTTATGCTGGCAAGAAATGCTGAATTTGATACAACGCTACTTGTCAAAGGTACTGAAGGTGGAATTATTCCATCTTTGAGACAAAAAACAAAAGTTCATTATTACAAAAAGATAAATGATGATGATAATGTATTAGAAGTGGACCCTATTATTGATCTTGATATAAAACAAGACTTAAGAGCTGTGCAAATTCCAACATCAATAACTAAAACTAAAAAATCAGACAAAATAGAAACAGAAGTTAATCCTTTAGATATTGCAAAAGAATCATTAAAGCTTGGTTTTGAGGCTTTGGCAGGAAAAGATGGGGTTATGAAAGACTGTATACTCTATAGTACAACCTTAATAATGCATCATGTTACTGGAGAAAGTTTAACTAAATGTAAAAATGAAGTTGATCAGGTAATGAAATCTGGAGCTGCTTTAAAGAGATTTAAATTAATATAATGAATGATATAACTGAAACAAATTTTGATTGGTATTCTAAGGAAACTTGGAAAAAATCTGCTGTTAATACTTTTTGGTGCCTTGTTGGATGTAGCTTCGGTGATATATTAACTATTTATTATTTTCAAGTTAATCAAATACCATGGTCTACGTATTCGATTATGGCATTAGCAATGTTTAATGGAATACTTGCAAGCATAATTTTAGAAACATTTATTCTTTTAAAACAAATGCCATTTGTATCCGCATTAAAAACAGCAATGGGCATGAGCTTGATATCTATGATTAGTATGGAATTAGCAATGAATATAGTGGATATCCTAATAACAGGAGGCGCTAAAATTAATTTATTTGTAATACCATTTATGTTAATCGCAGGTTTTATAACACCATGGCCATATAATTACTGGAGATTAAAAACAAAAGGTATTGGTTGTTGTGGTTAATTTATATGTGCAGTTAATATTTTAGTAACTGCATTTTCAATATTATTTTTAAATTTTTCAATCAGCGACCTAAAGTAAGATTCAAAAACTACAATTGGTATAGCGACTGATAAACCAGCGGCAGTTGTTAGCAAAGCTTCCCATATCCCCCCTGACAGTATTGAAGGGTCAACGCTTTTACCCGCGGCTTCCATTTGTTGAAATGCTTCAATCATTCCAAAAACTGTACCTAAAAGCCCTAAAAGCGGAGCTATTGTTGCAATAACTTGAAGATTATCTAATCTGGAGCTGTAATAATTTATTCTCTCATCTGAAAGTCTAGCTATCTCTTCACGAATGTTTTCTTCAATTTTATCTGTTAATTTTTTATGTTTAAGCAACTGATACATAGCAAAGGAAATTACTTCTGTTTCAGGATGATTAATTTTATTCACCTCCTCATATGCATCTTTCTGTTTGTCTGTTAACCATAAATTAATGGGTTCAGATAAATTATCATTTTTAAAAAATTTAACATTATAAAAAATATGAAGTTTGTACAAAATAATTGCTGATGCATATATCGATAATACAATTAAGATATATACAACAGGGCCACCTAAAGCGAGTAAAGAATTTACATTCATAGTTAAGTCCTTTAATTAAACTAATACATAAGTTTAGACGATTTAATCCTATTATTAAATTAAAATTTATTGAGATACCCCTCATAATTAAAAATAATTAGAGGGGTACAGCGAATATAAAACAGGGAGTCTGCTTTAATTAAAAATCATATATTATAGATCCCCAAATTGTACGTCCTGGCTCATCTACTCTATCTGCAGTAGAGTCAAGCGTATTGCTATTATTTAAGTGCGTTGCATATCTTTTGTCAGTCAAATTACTTACACCAAAATTCAAACGTATACCTGGTGTTGGCTCAGAGCCTACATAAAGATCATAAACTGTGTAACCACCCGTTCTGCCAGTATCTAATACTCTTGAGTCAAAACGATCTTGAGTATCTGCAAAATTCATACGTATTCCGTAATTAACGATAGCCGTTTCATAATCAAATGATAAATTTCCAGATAATGGCATTATTTGTGGAAGCGGGCGATTCTGAGAATCGTCATCACCATGTGTATAATTTAAATTTAATGTACTACTAAAATTAGTTCCTAATGAACGTTTTAAACTAACTTCATATCCCCATATAGTAGCATCAACATTTTTATATACTCTTGCATCATTTACACTACTGTCATAGGTCCCATCTGACACCCTATATGTAGTAATATAATCACTAACATCGTTTACATAAATAGATGCATTCATATGACTTCCTAAAAACATATTTTCAAAACCTAATTCTAAAGTTGTATGTTTCTCTGAATCAAGGTTTGGATTACCAATATGTCTATCTCTATATTTTGCAGCCATTGCCATTGATGTTTTAGCATGGAAAAGTTCTGTCGCATCAGGCGTTCTTTCATTTCGACTTAACGAAACATAATAGCTAGACATGGGTCCACTTTTTTTAGTAAATCTTAAAAAACCACTAATATTATCCCAATCTCTTTTACCAGCCGTAACTGTACCAGTGTAATGGGCTGTATATAAACTATTAGCTGTTACTTGCAGCATGTGGTCAGCACCTGGATCATCAGTAGCTCTTGTTGCATCGGTTTCGATATTATCCCATCTTACTCCATAAGAGAAAGTTGATTCATCGCTAAGTTTATTATTATGTTCATAAAATAAACCTAGCTTAGATATTTCAGCGCCTGGCCACATATATGTAAGATGCCTATTTGTTGAACTAATAACCATATTTTGTTCAGCGTCTCTTGTATTGTGTTCATAATCTACGCCAAGACGAGATCCAGATCCAAGTGCGCCAATCATCCTCCAACCATAAGTATCTGAAGATGCAGGAGTTTTCATGGTATTGGTTGTTCTCATGGCATAGTTATCCATTAAGTGATCCATATCAGAATTAAATAATTCTAATTTCATCGATGAAAAAAATCCTATTGGTACGACACGGTGATATTTGAAATTGTAAATATCTAAATTACTATATGCTATATCCATTGGCAAACCTGCATACGCAACATTTTTTTTCTCATTATCTGTGTATGAAAACTCAATTTTTGAACCAGCGTCTGTTCGTTTTCCTAAAATAAAAGCATAATTAGATGTTTCATATTCTGTTTGAGGTTTTAATCCAGTTCCTGTTTCATAGTTGCCTGCATCAGAATGACTACCATTAAATCTAAAATAACTCTGTCCATTACTGTAGGTGATGTCACCAATAGTTGTCATGCCTTCAGCATTACTATCAAATGTTTGGCCTAGCTTAATTTTAAATGGCGACCCTGAA
>Ga0066836_10001730_pt1 | contig 11561 bp, 12 predicted proteins | sample ETNtaG_18_FD_71568 | JGI IMG/M metagenome (GOLD analysis project Ga0066836, IMG submission 71568) | Marine microbial and viral communities from oxygen minimum zone, Eastern Pacific Ocean - ETNP201302SV91 | ecosystem: Environmental > Aquatic > Marine > Oceanic | place: Pacific Ocean: Eastern...
TGGTCGATGGCGACGGTTGTTGTTGCGCTGGGAGGGAGCTTGCTGAGACCAGAAGTCGAGGAACGACACAATTGGATAATGGATTTGGTAGGAGTAATTGTAGAAACTGTAGAATCTGGTGCAAAGGTGGCACTGGTGGTTGGAGGGGGAGCTCCTGCAAGGGAGGGCATAGAATTGGCTAGGCCATTTATCGGAGATATTACACACTTGGACAGGATTGGAATTGCCGCCACGAGACTGAATGCGACCATTGTCAGAGAAGCTCTCGCCGAAGGAGGAGTCGTAGTATCTAGGAAGATTCCAGAGAAAATCGAAGACGCAGTGCTGGAATTGGAAGGAAATGATGTTGTTGTAATGGGTGGGACTGAACCAGGACATACTACCGATGCCGTTGCGATAAGACTGGCCATACAAAGTGGGGCAGATAAGTGCGTCATAGCGACAAACGTATCGAAGGTCTTTTCCCAAGATCCAAATGATAACCCCGATGCTGAATCATTCGATGAACTGACCCTTAAGGAATTGCAAGAAATAGTCGGGCCTCCAGAACATTCGGAGGCAGGCACCTCCCAGGTAGTCGATCCAGTTGGAGTTAGCGATGCAGTGGAGCACGGTCTCTCACTTGACGTACTGGATGGCAGAAGTACCATAGAAATCAAGAAGTCACTTGAGGGGGCAAATTTTGATGGCACGATGGTGAGAGGGTAATGGCCAGTAGGAAAGACACGATTCTGAAGGCGGCAAAGAGGACCGCAAAGCAGGCACACGCAGCAGCCTCGAAAAAGAGTAGTAAATACAGAACCAGAGTGGCCATTGAACCACATAGGCATTGCTCTGTTTGCTGGAAACCAATTTCTCTTGAGAGCGATCCGGCAATTTGTGGTGATGAAGATTGCTATTCCATTTTTGAACGACGTGAGAAATCTCGAAAGAGGTTCACGTTCTTGATGTACTTCGGGATAGTGATTTTTGTAGGGCTTCTAGTATTCCAGGTAATCATGGGGGCATCAGGTTAAATCACAGCAATATAGGGGGACTTTTGAATGATGATCAGGATACTATCCGTTCTGCCCATGTTAGTGGGTTTGCTATGCGCTTTGATCCTAGTTCTGAGTCTGATCGGTTACCAAACCCAAGAAACTGGAAACGAAGTACCCATTGTTCCCTGCTCAGATGACGAAGTTGGATGCAACGTTGGAATGACGGTAGAGGACATGAAAGTACCAATGGCATTCGGCCTATTGGAGATCACATTAGAGGTCGATTGGAAGGAACCCGAAAGAGGCTGGCTGGGAGTGGTGGATGCTTCAGCAGCGGAGGATTGCCCCCCCGACGATTCGACTGGTCTAACGCAATGCACCGAGGAGCAGATTGGAAAATTCCTCGTAGCAGGAGGTCCGCAGAGTGATGGTTCGATGAGTTTCAGGGTCGAGCCGGGGTCGTACAGATTCGTTACTGCAGGTTATGAGGGATCGGGTCTGGATTCTCAAAGAGTTGAGATGACCTCCAGTATCCACTTGGACAATTATGTGGAGATTGTACTCGCTGGAACCTCGGGGCTGTTGCTAATCGGCGCTGGAGAGATGGCTTTTCCGTTGAGGAACTTGCTAAAGCGCTTCAGAGTCAATAAGTGATTGGTTCTCAGTATCGTTGAATAACCAACTCGTATTGGAGATGTTCATGCGTGTGACAAAATGTCCCAACTGCGGTTCTGAGGTTGATGTCTCAGGCCTGGCGGAGTCGTATGGAGGGCACAACTTCTACTGCGTCGTATGTGGTCATTCATGGCACGTGTGATAGAATGCCATGCTACTAGTGTTCATCCTCTCGGGGCCAATGTTCGGGTAGCGTCAGTGGGTCGTCCACTCTGTCCGCATCAATTATGTCAATCAAATCAACTCTGAGTTCCTCGAGTCCTTCTCCAGAAATTGAGCTGATTGTGTGATCATCGCACTGATCATCCCCCCCCAATAGATCTGCCTTTGTCGAAACCAGAAGAACTCTCCTGCCTGGCAACAAGCCCCTCACTTCCTTCAGAAGGTGCTCCTGCTCAGAAACTGGAGTGGTTGATCCCTCAGTTCTGTCAATCAAAAACAGAAGTACATCGCCCAGATGCTCCAATGCGGCAATGGCTTGCATCTCAATCTGATTCCTCTTTGACATTGGCCTATCCAGAAGACCGGGGGTATCGACCATCTGATACACCCTGCGCCGATGTGTGAAGTGCCCCAGATGCAGTTGTTTGGTTGTAAATGGGTACGATGCAACTTGAGGCTCCCCACTTGAAAGAGCCCCAATTAGTGCTGATTTTCCCACATTAGGAGAGCCAGCAACCACAATGCATGGTTCGAGAGGGTCGATGGAGGGAAGTTTACGTAAAACCTCCCTGGCCTCCCCCAGCCACAAAATCTGGGGTGAGATCTGGTCGATTATCGATGACAGCCTGCCGTATGCGTGCCTCCTTGCTTTGTGAAAACCATCTATTTCTCGGAGTCGGAGTATCTTTGACTGTGCCTCTCCAGAGATTCTCTGAGACCTCTCGGCGGCCCATTGCAAAGATGCCAAGTTCTTCTTGTAGTCGTCGCAACCTACGGCTGCGTCAACAAGGGATTGATCGAACTCGGATAGTGCATTGAGGCTTGGCCATCGGCCCACATACGAATTGAGAGTCTTAGTCGCAACGTCACAAGCAGACTGCACCATCCGATTCATCTGCTTCCTGACTCTATGATACTTGTCTGGATCTTCGACCAGATTCGCCTGACTGCTAGCTCTTCCAAACGCCTTATCAAGAATTTCCTGAGGGTAAAGAACGGTCGGGATCGACCTCCATTCAACCGATGCCATGCAACTCCTCCGTCGACTCCGCCACGGTATTGCACTTCAATCATTATCAATGCAAGGAGGCAAATTGCTTGTATCGGAGACCCGTTGGTTTTTCTATGAATACCGAAACGAAGGTATGTGACTGACGCAGAGAGGAGGGGGGGAATTAGTGACCTTCCACCTTGGGCTGCTAGTTTGTTCGAGGATTATGGGGCCCCAAATCAAGAGGGGCTTGGAGATGTGTTCCATGGCCCCCTGTTGGATAGAAAGTATGGCCTAAGGAAGGATGACTTGGTCGAGATGCTACTCGATAGGAGAATGCTTCCCGATGACAAGGACCCATGGGTACGTGGAATGATGGTAGGGGGGAGAAGTTCGTCGATAGACATTCTAGATGAGTACGGAGAATTCAGGTCCATTTCAAGAGATGCGATTGTCGAAGTCAAGCTTATCACGCATCTTAGAAGGACATACATTGAGGACGAGGAGCTCCTAAAATTCGAGAAAGACGACATGAAGAGGAGATCCGAAGTCCATGAATTGGCGGAAAAGACAAGTGAGGGCCATGGAAACAACCTGTCATGGGGGTGAATATCTGGATAGGCTTTCTGATATGGATTGTGTCCCCTGCAGGGGAGGCGTTCCTCCTCTAAGCGAAGAGGAGTCTGCCGCATTTCTTGAGCAGATTCATAAAGATTGGACGGTGGTGGAAAACCACCATCTTACTCGAACCTGGACGTTTTCAGACTTTGCCTCTGCTCTCGAATTTACCAACTTTCTGGGAGCAATTTGTGAGGAGCAGAATCATCACGCTGACTTTGAGCTTGGATGGGGGAAGTTAGTCTCTGTAATTTACACTCACAAAATTAACGCCCTAACCGAGTCTGACTTCGTCTTGGCTTCCAAGTTCGATGGAATCGAACGGTGAGGAAAATGGGTGATTTCCAGGATGTTCTTACCTCGAGGCGTACGATTTACCGGTATAGCGAAGAGGAAGTGGGCGAGGAAGTACTAGAGTTGGCCTTTGAGGCTGCAAGAAATGCACCTTGTCACAAGAACACAGAACCGTGGAAATTCTATGTTTTGGGAGAAAGGACCAGAACTGAACTCATTCCAGAAATAAAGTCCTTGGCCATTAAGAAAGCCAGTATTGGGGAAGACCCAAGAGTAGGGGTAGTCAAGGCAATCGAAAAGATTCTATCTCCTCCTGTGATAATTTGCGTCACTAGCGCACTAAGTCCGGGGGACTCCTTTAGGGAAGAGGAGGACTATGCGGCAACAGTATGTGCAACTCACAATCTGGTTCTTTCACTCTGGGACAATGGAGTTGGATCTCAATGGAGTACAGGGACGATAACTCGCTCAGAAGCTACTTACAACGCCATAGGTGTGTCATCTATTGAAGAGCGGATAATTGGCTTCATCAAGATAGGTTATCCTGAGGCAATACCGTCAAAGAGCAAGAAGCGGGTCGAAGAAATTAGAGCCTACCTGCCGTAGGGGCGCTTGTGGTTAGGATAGATAGTAGGGGATTGACATGAGGAAGATTATCTATCCAAGAGCTGGAGGTGTTGACACGATCCAGATAGTGGAAGAACCAGACCCGGTCCCAGATTGTGGGCATGTGTGTGTCAGAATTCACAGAGCAGGAGTGAATTTTGCAGAGTTGATGATGAGGCAGGGCCTATACGGTTCGAGTCCTAACTTTCCATTCACTCCTGGCTATGAGGCAGCAGGAGTGGTGATTGGAGTAGGGGAAGGGGTCGATTCCCTGAAAGAAGGAGACAGGGTTCTTGCAATGACCGGCTTTGGGGGTTATTCCGAGAAGATCTGCCTAGATGCTAGTAGGGTAGTTCCGATTCCGGATTCGATCACATTCGACCAAGCGGCTGCAATTCCCGTAACCTATGGTACTGCTTTTCACATGCTGATACATCTTGGTAGAATCGCCGAGGGAGAAACGGTTCTGATTCATCACGCTGCTGGCGGGGTGGGTACTGCGGTGGCACAGATATGCAAGGCCTTCGGTGCTTCATTGGTAGTGGGAACTGCTTCCGCCCCAAAGAAGGATTTCGTCGAATCGATGGGGATGAGGTTCGTGGACAGGGAGAAAGAGGACTTTGTGGAAGTCTGCAAGGAAATGACAGGTGGGAGGGGGGTGCATCATGCCATCGACCCGGTTGGGGGGAAGCACCTACTACGCTCATACAAGTCTCTTAGGAAGGGGGGTAAGTTGTATTACTTCGGCGCGTCTGCTGCTGTGAAAGGACAAAAGAGATCTCGACTTTCAGAGATAAGCATGTGGTGGGGCATGCCTAGATTCGACCCACTCAGGTTAATGAGTTCGAACAAAGCTGTTTTCGGAGTCCATATGGGTCTTCTAGAGGATTATTCGATCTTCGAGGGGCATCTCGCTTCACTGTCAGAGATGCTACTAGATGGGAAAATAGATCCAATAATTGATTCAGTATGGAGATTCGAGAAGGTGGCAGACGCTCAAATGCACATGCACAATAGGAAGAACCGGGGGAAGGTCCTGCTGGACTTCTCCCCTAATTAATTACAGTCGCACCGGCCTCGTTGCTCCACATGCCTGGCATTTCAGAAGTGTCGTTCGATCCTCACGCATGAACCTGGTATCAGGAGCCTTGCACTCACCACATAGGATGAAGGTCTTCACGTAGGAGACAATTTTCTCCTTGATTCTCTTTGGAGGGACCTTTCCCTTTAGCATGATTCTTACTTGTTCTCTGCTACCTGAAGTTCCGAGCTCATTCAGTAAATACTGGAAAACATGATTGGCATCCCTATCCATTGCATCGACAATCTCTGAGAAATTCCTAAGGATTGTCTGGCTGCCCTCAATCATTATGTCTGGTTGTGGCATTGTCCATCTAGAACGCTCACTGATATCCTTCGGAATCCTCTCCCTTGCACGATCCAGAAGATCCCCGTATTCTCGGTTGGTCACGGCCATCGGAGAATAGGGTGGCTTTTCACCCCACCGGGGCTTTTGGGAACGGTCAAAGGCCGGTTCTAACTCGGTTACATGTGGATGAACCGACCGTTGTGAAGATTGCCAAGACGGATCGTAATGCCAGGATGCCCACCAAGGGAAGCGCCAATGCAGCTGGATGGGACTTATACTGCTTGGAGGAAACTGTTGTTAATTTCCGCACAAGCGTCAAGATTAGGACTGGGCTTAGGGTTGCGATTCCAGAGGGTTTCGAGGGTCAGGTTAGAGCTAGGTCATCACTAGGATCGAAAGGACTGATACTACCCCATAGCATAGGAACAATTGATTCGGACTACAGAGGGGAGTTGTTCGTACTTATGACATGGATTGGCCAGGGAGAATCTTACAAGGTAAAATCTGGTGAGAGGATTGCTCAACTGGTAATAGCGCCAATTCCCAATATTCAATTCTCTGAAGTTGAAGTTGGTGGACTGGGAGAAACCGAGAGGGGGGAAGGGGGCTTTGGCAGCACCGGCAGATTCTGAATATAGAAAATTCGATGGTCGCCATAGAATACTCCCGGTGGATTCATAGCACCATAACGCTGGCATCGACTGATGCACCTAAGTGTCGATGAACTGCGGTCAAAGGTCGAAGAGTTCAGATCTAACGGCCTCAACACTCAGCAAATAGCGGATGAGCTTTCGTTGTCACAGACAACTGTCCAGTGGCTCTCTGCCAGCGACTACGAAGTGGAAGACAAACCACTCGACGTGAAGGTCGGATGGAGGTCTATAGCAGTCAAAGGAGACAGGATAGAGGCGGTATCATACATTTTTTGCGATATCATTGATGAGATGGTGGGGGACGAGGTGGACACGATCGTAGGCGTCAGTATCAACGGAATTGCATTCGCCCAAGCGATCTCTTCCACCATGGATCTGGAGATGTCTGTGGTTAGGAGCATCAACGAGGAAATCGGTGGGCATCTTTCAGAAGTCTACGCAGGAATCGAGGGAAAGAGGATTATCATCATCGATGACGTATACTCTTCTGGCACTACCATGAAGAAGACTGCTGCCGATCTCAGTTCTGCAGGAGCCGATGTCAAAATGTGCATGGTCCTTGTAAACAAATCCTGGGATGATGACGTCGATGGAGTGCCATTGAGGGCGCTGATAAGAGCGGCGACGGTCTGAGGTGAAACATGCACTGGGCGGATTACACCGCACAAAGGCTCATGGAGCGTGGAGGGCAGCAGGTCTCAGCGTCTGGGATTACCCCATCAGGGGAGTTCCACATAGGCCACCTGAGGGAGATACTCTCTGCTGAAATGATCCACAGAGCCTGCCTTGACGCTGGCATCGATTCTAATTATATCTTCATTGTAGACTCCATGGACCCCCTAAGGAGGGTGTACGACTTCCTTTCTTCGGAATACGAAGATTACATTGGCCACCCACTTGCATATATCCCCGCTCCAGGACCAGACGGGAGGCCGAGCGATGGCAGTGCCACATACGCCGAACACTTCCTGGGCCCATTCCTAAATGCTCTGGGCCAGATAGGAGTTCACCCAGAGGTGGTGATGAACCATGAGACCTACGAATCAGGGGATTTTGCCAAGTATATCGACACGGCAATCTCGAAGAAGGAAGAAATTAAGGGCATAATACAGGACATTTCCGGCAGAGAGCTATCCGAAGACTGGTTTCCTTACAAGCCCATGGGATCTGATGGTAGCCTCGATGGAGTGGTTGTGACTGGCTATGAGAAGCCATTCGTGAACTGGATTGACTCCCATGGGGTGGAAGGAGCGTCCGACATCCGAAAAGGAGAGGGAAAGATGCCTTGGAGGATTGATTGGGCGGCGAGATGGGCCATCCACGGCATCACGTGCGAGCCTGCAGGTAAGGACCATGGTGCTGCGGGAGGGAGCTACGACACAGGAATCCCAATTTGCAAACTTCTGGGAGGCGATCCCCCTGACAAAATAGTCTACGAATGGATTCAGCTGAAGGGAATGGGGCCGATGTCCAGCTCCACTGGCCTGACCATTGGCCCCATGGAAGCCCTCTCACTGGTCCCTCCCGAGATACTACGCTATGTAATAGCCAGAAGTAAGATTAATCGCCACATCGAGTTCGACACGGGGGGCGCACTTTTCCAGACAGCAGATGAGTACGAGAGGCTGGTTTCTAATCCGATTGAAGCAGGGGAAGGGATGAGCAAACGGCAGTTAGTGGCGGCTAAGACCCAGAGTGGCGCGATCAGGTTGAGTCAGGTGGAACCGGGTTCCGATCCGAGCGACTCAATAGGGGGAGTTTCCTTCAGGCACCTCTCCATGCTCGCACAAATCAAGTCATCAGATGGGGACGTATGGGCATCGCTGAATAAGTCTGGTCACATCAAAGGAGAGCCGGGGAGGCAGTTGGTAGTCAGGCTGGGAAGGATGAGGTCATGGATAGATGGTCCACACTTCCCGGAAGGTGCGAAGCTGGAGATTAGAAGAGAATTGGGCGATGATTCCAAGGAGAACCTCGATGAGGATGGCAAGTTTTTCCTATCCGAGCTTTCGACGCTCCTCTCCAAATGCGAATGGAATGACGATGAGATAAGTGAGGCCATTTCGGATGCTTGTGATTCTACTGGAATCCCCAGGAGGAAGGGATATTCTTCGATATACTGGGCTCTTCTAGGGAAGGAATACGGGCCCAAGGCTTCCTCCCTTCTCTGCGAGATTGATAAAAGGAGAGTTCTGACTCTCCTGGGGAGTGCATAGTTTGGAAATTTCTCCTGACAGCCATTTTCTACCCACCTGCCTTCATCTACAACCTAGAAAACGCTCAAATTCACAATACTGGACCGGCCCCTATGGGAGTTTACGAACTACTGATGAAAGCAATGGAAGAGAGGGACGCGACGCATTACACAGAGGCATTGCACGATGACTACGAATTCATCCGCCACCAAACTGGAACAACAATGAACAAGAACCAGGTTAGTGCGATGATGACTAGCATGATGGCCAATGAAGATGTAGTAATCAACAAACCAAGATGTATCTACGAGAACGATGAGATTCTAGTAGAGCACTCGGTGATGGGCTTCCCAGACGGAACAACAGAAGCTGTGATGGCAGTCCACACCAAAAGGGACGGTAAGATTATCCGAACTGAAACTGGGGCTACCCTTATTCAGTGAGTTATATTAGAATTTAATTCCGGCTAAAGTTGAAGTTATTCTATTTTCCTTCTCAGAAGGAAAAATATAATTCTTCTAGTTCAGTGATTTTATGTCAAGAAGCCTCGGCTCTGGGACTCCATCCAATGCCTCCTTGATCGCTTCGACCTCCATTCGTGCCCCGGCCATTGTGGTTACGAATGGGATGTTCAGCTCCACTGCTAGCCTTCTCATCATGTTTCCATCGAGCACTGCCCCGCCCGTTGATCTTGGTGTGTTGATAACGAGTTGGATTTTGCCCTGCCTCATCAAATCCAAGGCATCAGGAGATCGGCCCTCGGCAATTCTGTAGCAGGTTTCTACCTCAATCTCACCGACTCCACGAAGTACCCTCGAGGTCCCTCTTGTTGCATAAATGGTGAAGCCAATCTCACGTAGTTTCTCTGCTAGAGGGATCATAGAATACTTGTCTTCGTCCTTCACCGTGATATATACCCCTCCTTCAGTAGGAACTGGAATTTCCGTGGCTAGTCTCGCCTTTAGATAGGCAGCTGAGGCCCTAACATGCGAACCCATTACCTCACCTGTTGACTTCATCTCTGGACCAGGGGCTGGGTCCAATCCCCTTAGCTTGATGAATGGGAAGACTGGAGCCTTTACGCATACCGCATCGGTCTGGGGTTCGGGTATCTCGAGTTCGCACAGTCTCTCACCAAGAGCTACTCTAGCTGCGATGCGAGCCAAGGGGATGCCAGTCGATTTCGCAACGAAGGGGAATGTTCTGGAACCTCGTGGATTGACCTCGAGAACGTATAGTAGCCCGTCATGGATGGCGAACTGGATGTTGTAGCAACCACGTATCCCGAGTTCCAGTCCTATCACCCTCGTCCACTCGTCGACCTGCTCGAGAAGTTCGTTCGGAACGTTCTGCGGGGGGATGAAGCAAGTGGAGTCGCCAGAGTGGATCCCTGCCTCCTCGAGATGCTCCATAATTGCACCCACTAGAACCTCCTGGCCGTCACAAACCGCATCCACATCGAGCTCCATTGCATTGCCGAGGTACTTGTCTATCAACAGAGGCCTGTCTGATGAGAGATAAGCATCCCTCATGTATGACTCCAACTGCTTATAGTTGCCCAGAATCTCCATCCCCCTCCCACCAAGGACATATGAAGGACGGACAAGAACTGGATATCCAATCTCGTTAGCTGCATGCCTAACTCCCTCGGGAGAGGTTGCAGTTGCACCATCGGGCATCCTCAGACCGCACCGCAGTGCGAACTCCTCGAATCTTTCACGGTCGCTTGCCTCGTCGACTGATTCGGGTGATGTCCCCTCCATCACAAGTTCTAGACCCATGGAGGAAAGATGCGGGAGTTCATTGGCTAAGGGGAGGGCTAGGTTGATTGCAGTCTGACCACCAAACTGGAGTAGGATGCCATTTGCATCTTCTCTGAGGAGGATCTCCGATACAGATTCAAGAGTCAGTGGGTCGAAGTAAAGTCTGTCGCTGGTGTCGAAATCGGTGGATACCGTCTCTGGGTTGTTGTTGATGATTATCGCCTCATGACCTAGGTCCTGTATCGCGCCTGCAGCGTGTACACACCCGTAGTCGAACTCGATTCCCTGGCCGATTCGGATAGGACCTGAACCGACCACAGCAATCCTCTGCTTGACGGAGGCTGCTAAGCCTGGAACGTAATCCACTCCCGACTCCGCCGATCCTCCCTCATACGTCGAGTAGTAGTATGGGGTTACTGCTGCGAACTCTGCTGCACATGAGTCGACCATTCGGTATCTTGGATGGGCACCGAGTTCGTGCCTTCTCATCCTTACAGCGGTTTCATCCTGTCCGATTGGGAGATTCTTAAATCCGCTCTCGGGGAAACCGCAAAGCGCGTCCGCAATGTGCAAATCGGTGAATCCTGCCCCCTTCCAGGAACGCATCTCAGATTGTGGGATTTCGTAGGGGAGCATACCAATCTCTCCTGCCGCTCTGATCTCCGTCTCTATTGCTGCAATTCTTTCGAACCTTCTGAGAAACCATCTCGTAATCCCACCAGTAAGATCCCTCACATCCTCTATCGAGTAGCCCCTACGAAAAGCCTCAATGACTGCGCCGAGCCTCCTGTCCGTAGGTATTCGGAGCCAGTCCTCGTGAAGCGCAGTAGGGAGCCTCTCAGAGGCCCGTTCATCCATTGTCTCACCATCAGACGCATCGGACATCGTCAATGGCCTGGGGTGGGGATTGCCATACTCCAAGCTAGCCCATGCCTTGAGGCATGCTTCCTCAAAGGAACGGCCAATGGCCATTACTTCCCCTGTTGATTTCATCGAGGTTCCTAGATTTCTATCTGCAGTCCTGAACTTGTCGAAAGGCCATCTAGGAATCTTGACCACACAATAGTCTAGAGTGGGTTCGAATGCGGCTGTCGTCCCCTCGCCGGTAATTGGATTTGGTAGTTCGTCCAGAGTGTATCCGACCGCGATCAACGCTGCCATTCTTGCGATTGGATAGCCAGTTGCCTTCGAGGCCAATGCAGAGGACCTAGATACTCGCGGATTAACCTCAATGACCCTGTAGTCTCCAGTTGAC
>Ga0066836_10001732_pt1 | contig 11557 bp, 5 predicted proteins | sample ETNtaG_18_FD_71568 | JGI IMG/M metagenome (GOLD analysis project Ga0066836, IMG submission 71568) | Marine microbial and viral communities from oxygen minimum zone, Eastern Pacific Ocean - ETNP201302SV91 | ecosystem: Environmental > Aquatic > Marine > Oceanic | place: Pacific Ocean: Eastern...
ATCTTATACGTGATGTTCGTAAGGAACTCGGCGTGCCTGGCTTACCAGTTGCCATTGGTGTTATGGGGCAGAACGGATTCAAACCAGCCAAGGGTAATATGGCTATTGTGAAAAAGGCTCAGTTGTCGATGAATGATATCGCGGATTTTAAAGGCAATGTAAAAGCGATCCCAACAGATATTTTTTGGGATAAACGTGCAGATGAAGCCTTTCCAACTTGGCGTGATAATTTACAAGAATGGGTTAAGATTGGGTCCGACTTTCCTTATCATTACCTGGGCAGCACGATTACCTTCACTCGGATTGGCCAAGCATTAGCTCAAACTGTGCTCGAACTTCGTGCTGAAAAATAAATGGATAACCGTTTATTTTTTCTATTGGTAAATTATTTTTTGGCCTTTGGGTTGGGTAGGTCTGTGATGCTACCTTCAAACAATTCTGCGGTAAGGCCAATCGACTCGTGAAGGGTGGGGTGGGCGTGAATAGTAAGTGCCAAGTCTTCGGCATTGCATCCCATCTCGATTGCGAGACCTATTTCTCCAAGTAGTTCACCTGCGTTAGATCCAACCACAGCCCCACCGATGACGCATTTTGAATCCTTGTCCCAAATAAGTTTAGTCATGCCATTACTGCAGTTGGATGCCAATGCTCGACCTGATGCTGCCCAAGGAAAGACCGAGACTTCGTAGTCGATTTCTTCTTCATTAGCTTCCTTTTCAGTTTTGCCAACCCATGCGACCTCAGGGTCGGTATAGGCTATGGATGGAATCGTTTTAGGTTCAAAGAAATGTTTTTTGCCGGCGATGACTTCCGCAGCGATATGTCCTTCGTGAACACCTTTATGGGCAAGCATTGGTTGACCAACGATATCTCCCACAGCGTAAATGTGTGGGACATTTGTTCTAAGTTGTTTGTCGACCGTTATGAAGCCTTGATCGGTAACTTCAATGCCGGCTTTTTCGGCATCGATAAATTTGCCGTTGGGTGAACGGCCGATGGCGACTAGTACGGCATCATACTCATTTGTAATCGTGCTTCCATTCTTGGTTTCGAACGTAACTTCAATGCCTCTGTCCTTGGGCTCGACTGCAGTCACCTTGGTTTCCATTATATACTTATATATATCTTTGGTCGCCTTAGTGAATGTTTTAATTATGTCCTTATCAGCGGCAGGGATGACTTGGTCTAACATTTCGACGACTTCAACCTTAGATCCAAGCGCCTGATAAACCATGCCCATTTCCAATCCGATAATGCCGCCTCCCATGAGAAGTAGGCGTTTTGGGATTTCCTTTAGTTCAAGTGCGTCAGTTGAATCCCAGATGCGAGGATCGTCGTGTGGAATAAAGGGAAGTTGAATAGGTTTCGATCCTGCAGCAATAATGGCATTTTCGAAAATCACACTACTGCCCCCTTTATTATCTTTGATTGATAGAGTGTTTGGTCCTGTAAACCTTCCATTACCGTTGATAATCTGACATTTGCGAAGTTTGGCCATTCCCCCAAGTCCGTTTGTTAGTTGGCCGATAACTTTTTCCTTCCACTCGCGTACTTTTGGTAAGTCGATCTTTGGCTCTTCGAAATTGATGCCGTGACAGCTTAGGGCTTTGGCTTCTTTTATCACTTTGGCCACATGCAGTAATGCTTTTGAGGGGATACAGCCAACATTGAGGCAGACACCACCGAGTTTGGGATAGCGTTCGACAATTACTGTCTTTAGTCCAAGATCTGCTGCGCGAAATGCAGCTGAATAGCCGGCTGGTCCTGATCCAATTACGACGACCTGTGTTTTGATCTCGTTACTCATTGTGCCTGCAATTCTTCTTTTATGGTGACGATAGTTTCTTTAAGAATATTTAAAAATTTAACTCCCTGCGCCCCATCTATTACACGATGATCGTAAGAAAGTGACATTGGGAGCATGAGACGGGCTACAAAGGTATCGTTATTCCATACTGGCTTTTGATCAGCACGAGATAGGCCTAGGATGCCTACTTCTGGCGCATTGATGATCGGCGTGAACGAGGTGCCTCCTAATCCGCCTAAACTGGAGATGGTGAATGTACCGCCGGTAATGTCATTTTTGGTTAGCTTTCCATCTCTGGCTTTACTGGAGAGATCGCGTAGATCCTTGGTCAATTGGACACAGTTTTTTTCGTGAACGTTACGCACGACCGGGACTACCAAGCCATTGGGAGTGTCTACAGCGATGCCAATGTTAACATATTTTTTTAATATTATGCTTTGCTCGTCATTGGATAGAGACGAGTTCATAGGTGGCAATTCCTGTAAAGCCTTGGCTACCGCCTTCATTACGAATACGAGTAGAGTGAACTTGATGCCAGATTCGTTTTTTGCCTCGGAGGCATTGAGTTCTTTGCGCAAAGCCTCAAGTTCGGTTACATCCACTTCGTCCCACTGAGTGACGTGCGGAATCTTAACCCAGTTTCGATGTAAGTTGGCTCCAGTAAGTTTTTTTATTTTCGAAAGTTTTTCTGTCTCAGTTTCGCCGAATTGATTGAAATCGACATCTGGCCAAGGCAGTAGGCCAAGGCCTTCTCCACTACCTCCGGACTCTAATACTCGAAGTGCCTCTTTGACGTAGTTTTGAACGTCTTCCTTGATGATGCGTCCTTTGCGGCCGGATCCACGGACCTTAGATAAATCCACTCCAAATTCACGGGCTACACGGCGGACAGATGGGGAGGCATGAGCGAATTCTTGGTTTTCTACAAAACCACTTTGCTTTTTAATAGATTGTTGTACCTGTTTTTGAGCTGGTGCTTGTCCAAGATCCTGATTTTGGGGGGTAGAGGATGGGACTGAGTTTGCCTTTTTGCTGTCCGGTAATTCGGCTGTTTCCATCACTAACACTGTAATCCCAGTGCTAATTGATTCGCCAACTCTCACATTGATTTCAATAACCTTGCCGCTATGAGTGGAAGGTATCTCCATCGCAGCCTTGTCGCCTTCGACACTGATAATGGATTGTTCTATTTCAACTTGATCACCAACTTCGACATGAATTTCAGTCACAGTTACTTCATCCGTACCTACGTCGGGTAAATGAAGTTCCTTAGAAACAATATCTAGCTTGTCTGATTCTTTTTCTTCCTGATCTGTTGTGCATTCGGTTTTGGCTGGCTCGTCTTCGCTAGTGTTGAGCATCAGAATAAGTGTGCCCGTGGAAACTGAGTCGCCCACGGCTATCTTGATTCCTTTTACTATCCCTGACTTTGGAGATGGTATCTCCATTGCAGCTTTGTCGCCTTCGACACTGATTAAAGGTGTATCGACCTCGATTTGTTCATCAATGCTAACAAGTATTTCTGTTACGTCTGCAGCATCTGTTCCGATGTCCGGTAGATGGATTTCGATTTCCATGATTCGAGTTTAGCTGAACAGCGGGTTAGTTTTGCTAGTATCTATTCCGTACTTTTTGATGGCCTCAGTGACAGTATTTTTCTTCACATCGCCACGTTCAGATAACTGGCTCAGTGTTGCGAGAACCACATAATGTCGATTGACTTCGAAGTGAGTACGGAGATTCTCCCGGCTATCAGATCGGCCGAAACCGTCCGTACCTAACACCAAATATGATTCTGCGGGGATAAATGCTCGGATTTGTTCCGCATAATTTTTCATATAGTCGGTAGCGGCTATAGCTGGTTCATTTCCCATTACATCGGTAACGTATGGTGTTTTCGGTTTGTCATCAGGGTTTAGCATGTTGTGGCGGATAACGTCTTGTCCATTTCGTGTGAGTTCATTGAACGACGTCACACTATAGACATCTGAGCCAATGCCATATTCTTCACTAAGAATCTCGGATGCTTTGATTACTTCGTTGAGAATTGTGCCAGATCCAAGGAGTTGGACTTTTGCCATTTTGCCATTCTGACTGAGTAATTTGTAGATACCTTTGCAGATACTTTTCTCCACGCCTTTTGGCATAGCAGGTTGAGAGTACGTCTCGTTCATGAGAGTAAGGTAATAGTAGATGTTCTCTTGATCGGGGCCGTACATACGGCGAAGCCCATCTTGAATAATTACTACCACCTCATAAGCAAAAGCTGGATCGTATGAAATGCAGTTGGGAACTGTACCAGCGAGTATATGACTATGGCCGTCCTCGTGCTGAAGTCCTTCGCCGTTCAGTGTGGTTCGCCCAGCAGTAGCACCGAGCAGAAAACCACGTGCTTGTTGGTCTCCCGCTAGCCAAGTCATATCGCCTACTCTTTGAAAACCGAACATAGAATAGAAAATGTAGAATGGGATCATAGGAAGATCGTGTGTGCTGTAACTAGTGGCAGCCGCAACCCAAGAGGAGATTGCCCCAAGTTCGTTAATGCCCTCCTGCAGTACCTGACCACTTATGGTTTCCTTATAATAGGACACGCCTTCACGATCCTGAGGTGTGTAATTTTGACCGTGTGGATTATAAATGCCGATTTGCCGGAATAATCCTTCCATGCCAAATGTACGAGCTTCGTCAGCCACAATCGGGACAATATTTTTACTAATAGATTTATTCTTAAGTAAAATATTCAATGTTCTAACGAAAGCAAGTGTCGTCGATATTTCACGGGATTGTTCTGTCAATAGGCTTTCGAATTCTTCAAGTGCCGGCACTTTAAATTCGCCAGTGAATTTAGCGGAGCGTTGTGGGAGATAGCCGTGTAAGGACTTTCTGCGGGCATGAAGGTATTCGTATTCGACCGAATTCTCCTCTAAAGTGAGATAGGGGAGACTAGGAATTTCTTCGTCGGTAACACGGTCATTTAGCCAAAGTCGGTCGCGCAAGTGAATTATGGACGATAGGTCCATTTTTTTAACCTGATGGGCAATGTTTTTGCCTTCGGCAGCAGTTCCCATGGAATAGCCTTTGATAGTCTTTGCTAAGATTACAGTAGGTCGGTCAACGGTTTCTTCAGCTTTTTTTAGTGCAGCATAGATTTTAGATGGATCGTGCCCTCCTCGCCGTAGTGCGAATATTTCATCGTCGCTCATGTCTTCGACTAAAGCGGCTGTTTCTGGATATTTCCCAAAGAAATGTTCGCGGACATAGGCTCCATCTTTGGATTTAAAATTCTGATAATCTCCATCGACAGTTTCTTCCATCAGCTGTAGTAGCTTGCCGCTTTTGTCTTTGGCAATTAATCGATCCCATTCTCCACCCCAAATGACTTTTATTACATACCAACCAGCTCCTCGGAATAGCCCTTCAAGTTCCTGGATGATTTTACCATTGCCCATTACAGGGCCATCGAGTCGCTGTAGATTGCAGTTAATCAGAAAACAAAGATTATTGAGTTTTTCACGGGCGGCAAATGAGAGTGCTCCGCGGGATTCGGGTTCATCCATTTCACCGTCACCAAGAAAAGCGTAGACTCTTTGATTTGAAGTGTCTTTGAGTTGGTTGTTTTCTAGGTAGCGTAAAAAGCGTGCCTGATATATTGCAGAGATAGGGGCAAGTCCCATTGAGACTGTTGGGAATTGCCAGAAATCTGGCATCAATTTTGGATGAGGATAAGAGGAAAGGCCATTGCCGTGTACTTCCTGTCTGAAGTTGTCGAGTTGTTCTTCGGTTAACCGACCTTCTGCAAAGGCGCGTGCATAGATTCCTGGTGATATGTGTCCCTGATAATAAATCAAGTCTCCTTTGTCTTGTTCATTAGGTGCACGGAAAAAATGATTGAATCCTACTTCATAAAAGGTGGCTGCGGATTGGTAGGAGGCCATGTGGCCTCCTAGTTCCATATCTTTCTTAGAAGCTCTCAGTACCATCATTATGGCATTCCATCTGATAATGGAGCGGATTCGTCGCTCAATGATGATATCTCCAGGGTAAGGATGCTCCTCAGATAGTGGGATAGTGTTACAGTACTGGGTGTGAATACCTGTTGGTAAATCGACACCTTTAGCCAAAGCTTCATCGATGACTTGCTCTACAAGAAATTGAGCACGCTCAACGCCTTCTGTCTTGATGACAGAATTAATTGCTTCAAGCCACTCGTTAGTTTCAGCAGGATCTATATCGTTCATTGGATAAAAACAACAATACGAATAAAACTTTTTGTTAAAAAGTATTCTATCAGAAATAATGGGGAATGCGGTTTCTGCATAATCTCCATCAAGATCGTTTAATTAATCAAACGATCTTCTTAGCTCCTCAGCAAAACACGCGTGGAAAAAATAGTCTAGTTGGGTTAATTAGTCAAAAAGCCTTTTTGTGGATTTAGATTATTTTTTGTTCCGCATTTTGACTTTCCAGTCATCTGGTTTTTCGGAAATATTACTATTATCTTCGTAATGATTTTGGAGCTTCGTTAAACGATTCTTGATTCGCTTTTGAAGTTTGGTGTGTTCTGGTTTGCCGTAAATGTTATTCAGTTCATCCGGGTCTTTCTTGAGATCGTACAATTCCCATTCATCACCAAACTGATAAAAATGCATTAGCTTATATCGTTGTGTGCGAATGCCGTAATGGCGTGGTATCATGTGCACACTTGGATATTCGTAATAGTGATAATAAATACTATCACGCCAGTTATCAGGGGATTGTCCTTTAAGTAAAGGGACCAGTGATCGACCTTGCATGTTGCTTGGCACCGGCGCGCCAGCCATCTCCAAGAATGTCTCTGCATAGTCAATGTTCTGAATTAGATGTTTGTCTCGGCTTCCAGGTTTAGTTATGCCAGGCCACTTAACTATGAACGGCATCATAAGGGATTCTTCATACATCCATCGCTTGTCGTACCAGCCGTGATCTCCAATATAGAAACCTTGATCTGATGAATATATTACTACTGTGTTTTCGTCGAGGCCAAGTTCATTTAAGGTTTTCTGCAGTCGGCCGATACTTTCGTCGACGCCCTTGACACAACGCAGATAGTTCTTTGCGTAACGCTGAAATTTCCAGCGAACCAAATCTTTGTCTTTTAATTTAGCCTTATGAAACGCCTCATCCTTTGGAGCATAGGCGGCCCTCCACTTGGTTAATTGTTCGTTGCTCATGCGTTTCATATTGAACCAAGCAGATCGGTCCTGACGCTTTTGAGAGGGCGGTTGTTTGAAATCTGGAGTTAGGTCGACGAACAGGTCGTAGTTTAGATCCATGTGCCTATCAATCTCCAGTTCCTGATGGCGAGCCGGAGGGGCGTTATCTTCCCATTTGTCGAACAGAGTAGGTGGTTCAGGAATGGTGATATCATCGTAAAGGCTGAGATGGCGTAATGCCGGCATCCAGTTGCGATGTGGAGCCTTGTGTTGAACCATCATCATAAATGGCTTGTTTTTATCACGTTTGTTTTTAAGCCAATCCACTGCTAGATCTGTTACTACGTCAGTGCAGTATCCATTGATACGACGTCGACCATCTGCGAATATCATGTCCGGGTTATAGTACAATCCTTGCCCTGGCAAGACGGCCCAGTCGTCGAACCCTTGCGGTTTGCCCTTTAAATGGCTTTTTCCATAAATAGCAGTTTGATAACCATTTTTCCGCAGGATTTTTGGAAAGATTTGCTGGTTCCAATTGAACGAATTGCCATTGTTCATAAACCCGTTCTTGTGGCTATGTTTGCCGCTGAGGATTACTGCTCGGCTTGGTCCGCAGATGGAGTTTGAGCAAAAGCTTTTTTCGAAAAGCATGCCTTCCTTAGCTAATTTGTCGATGATTGGAGTGGGGTTAACTGACTTGAGCCAACCATTGTAAGCGCCAATGGCATGTGGAGCGTGGTCGTCGGTGAAGACAAACAGAATGTTGGGTCGATCCGATTTGGCTTGGGCTATTGTAACCAATCCAGAGATTAGTGTGAACAGGGTAATGAAACGTTTCATGATACCAATAATAGGTGAGAAACCTACCAGTCCTAACTTGCTTGGCCAAGCGATCAGTGGATGATGACCATTTTGGTTTCAGTCATTTCATCAATCGCGTACTTGGGGCCCTCTTTACCCATGCCGCTTTGTTTGAGGCCTCCGTAGGGCATGGTTTCAGCGCGCCAAGCAGTTCCAAAGTTAATGTGAATGTTTCCACTATCTACTTCATGGGCAAATCGTATCGCCTTATTGATATCCTGTGTGAAAACTGAAGCACTTAGGCCGAATCGGGTATTATTTGCTAAATGAATAGCTTCATTAATGCTTTCTGTCTTAGTGACGCCAATAGCGGGGCCAAAGAGCTCTTCGCGGCTTACTCGCATTTCGCTTCTAATATTCCCTAGTACAGCCGGTTGTATCACTGCCCCTTGGCGTTCGCCCCCGCAGAGGAGCTCTGCTCCTTCGCTTTGTGCCTGAGTAAGCCATTCTTTTACGCGATGAGCATCACTTTCACGTACAAGAGGTCCGATATTGAATTGATCATCAAGTTGGTTTCCGGCGGTAAGTTGGCTAACCCTTGAGGTCAGAGCCTCGAGCAAATCATTATGAATTTTTGATGTGGCAAGTATGCGCTGCGATGAAATGCATACTTGGCCGGCATTTGTGAAACCTGTTATAGCAATAGATTCAGCCACCTTTTGTGGGTCGGCGTCATCGAGCACGATTACTGGGCTATTCGAGCCGAGCTCCATTGTTATACGCTTTAATCCAGCTAAACTGCAAATTCGTTCGCCCACTTTAGTGCTGCCAGTGAAGCTGATTTTACGAATCCGTGAATCACTACATATTGCTTTTCCAAGTATTGCACCGGAACCTGTTACGCATGCAATAGCATCTTCTGGTAGTCCTGCTTCTAGTAATAGTTCTACTAGCTTTAGTGACGAGAGAGGAGTATCGCTTGCTGGTTTTAACAAAACAGCATTGCCGCCGGCAATTGCTGGTCCGACCTTATGAGCAACGAGATTGAGTGGGAAATTGAATGGGGTAATCGCTGCAACTATGCCGCACGGTACACGTAAGGTAAGTCCAAGTTTTCCGACTCCGCTTGGGGTTGAGTCAAGTGGAACCGTTTCACCGTTCATTCGTCGTGCTTCATCTGCTGATAGATCAATTGTTTCAGCGGCCCGGCTAGCTTCAATATGACTTTCAGATAAAACTTTTCCTTCCTCAGTACTGATTAGCAATCCAAGTTCCTTTTGACGCTTGCGCATGAGTTGGGCTGTCTTCCGAAGAATTTCGACGCGCTTATATGAGGGCATTTGGCGCATTGTTTTTGCGCCGTTAACCAAGCCGTCTATAGCGGTGGTTATTTCGGTTGGAGATGCGCTTGGAACTGTATCGATGACCGATCCGTCAAATGGGTTCAACACCTCAGTTTTTTCACTGAGTTCGCGCCACTCACCCTTGAGGAAAAGCTGCATAGACCTAGTTTCGAGTCCGTGCTTGGTTAAGCGCAACAAAAAACCCTATCAATTGACAGAGTTATTTTCATTTTTAAGCTTTAGCTGCTTCTACTTCTTCGTTGAGTAAATCCCAGCCGCGATCGATTAGATCATCACGGGAAAATTCTCCTTTCCCCACTTTTTCTAGAAGCACCTTTTGCGCGGGATAATCTTTGTTCTCAACACCAGCTTTGCTTTGCAGCATGCGCCATGCCTTGCGGCGTTCGATAGCGAATAAGACCATTTGTCTGCTAACGGTAAAGTATTTAAACTTCCCATTTACTTCAGCTTTGAAATAGACGCCAAAGTCCGGAACGTAAGAGATATGGTCTTCCTTGAATACGTTGCGATAGATGACATCTTGCTGGGTAATGCATGTTAGCATGTTGTCTATGTGTATAAATTCACTAGCACTGCTTTCGGGAATAGTCTTTAGGTGCTTTCGGAAGCGCGCTTCTGTAATCGCCCAGTGAGCTACGGTATAGTTATACTTATCGCCAGTGGATTTGTATTTGTGTTCCCACCAGTCACGCTTGATAGACGGGTTGCCTTTTAGATCAAGGCACTCCTGTTGGGTTTCTCCACCACGAGGGTTGTAAACAAATTCTGGCATGCCTCTGCTATCACGGATAAGTCGGGCTTGGTCGTTGGACATATTGTCTGCAACCCCGTGTTCGGGTTGGCAGGTTGTATAACATTGGAAGAAAGCCGTGCCGCGGTATTCCAATCCATCGAGCATGGCACGGTAGGTTTTGGCGCTGTTGGCCATGGAAACCTGGGCTACATATGGTGATCCATGGCCACTGATGAAGGCTTCCGAGACACTTTTCTTTTCTACAAGCTTACCTTGAGAGGCGACTCCAAATTGATTCATATCGTAGCCTCCAAGCATATTCGAACTGTCGGAATTTTGTCCGCCAGTATTCGAGTAAACCTGTGTGTCCAGCATAAGCATCATCACGTTCGGTCGGTTTTGTAGAACTACTTTAGATACGTTTTGAAAGCCAATATCACCCATTGCTCCATCCCCGCCAATAGCCCAAACCTTTGGTAATTCTCGGATTTCCTGATCGGTCATAATGGTGTCGTCCATGTGGGTAAGATTGAAATACTCCGCTTGTGAACTGATCTCGTTTTCGCGTGTTAGTATTGCGTTGGCTAAACGTTCAGGTACGACAGACCGGCGGGCGTGATTGGCAACGGCTGATTCGCTGATTAGCCAACTAATCGTTGCTCCGTCCTGAAATAGTGAGTTCATCCATGGATAGGGGTGCGGGTTAGACGGTGGAGTTGAGCCGTAAACCGTATTACAGCCTGTATGAGCACCCATGAACATTACGCTCATGCCATTCGGATGTCGGCCGTCGATTGCTTGTAAATCACGATGGTTGAAAGCATCTTGTCTCAATACGGCACAGAGAGCGTCAATGATTTCTTGATCGGTAATCTCACCGTGTTTTTTCAGGCGTTTAGCGGTATCTTCATCGTTTTCTCCACCTAATCCCATGATTGAGTGAGCAACAGACCAGGTAAACCACTTGTACTCCTCCTTGCTTTTGTTTTTAAGGGATTCAAGTTTGGCTAATCCATTATTTTCCAAATCGGTTGCGATTTCTCGAAGGCGAGATGCCTTTTTATGAAAAATTGGTCGCATATAGGCTTCTGTGACAGAGGCGCAAGCTCTTAGTACGCTCTTTTCGCCGCAGCCAGCGCAAGCGCCATCGCCACTAACTAGCGCCTCATAGTTGCGTCTCACCATAAGGTGATTTCGAAGTGCAGCTTCACGTGAATCCTCTGGTGTGTCATCCTTGTACAAGCCGAGAAATTTCTGGCTCGTATCAGGCAGCAAGCGGCTGAATACTTGAGCAGTGGCCAATTCGGCATTTAGTTCCGGTGTTTCACGAGTCATTCGAAGAGCATCATGATCTCCGCAAACCTGAACACATTCGCCACACCCTTTACAAAGGTCGCTAACAAAAATAGCAAACAATCCGCCATTGCCTGGATTTTTCTTTTCAACGCTGCGAAAAATTGCTGTTACGTCGTTGTAAGCTAGAGGCAGTTGATCGATGATTTCAGTGAACTCGCTCCGAGACTTTTCGGAAACTGTTATCAGTTGATCTACTTCGGATTGAAGTATGCTTTTAAAAGGTTCTTTGTTTTTATTGGTAACGTTTTCGACCATCTGCGTACGGCAGCGTTCTTCCAGTCCTTGTATTTCGTTAAGCAGT
>Ga0066836_10001734_pt1 | contig 11555 bp, 9 predicted proteins | sample ETNtaG_18_FD_71568 | JGI IMG/M metagenome (GOLD analysis project Ga0066836, IMG submission 71568) | Marine microbial and viral communities from oxygen minimum zone, Eastern Pacific Ocean - ETNP201302SV91 | ecosystem: Environmental > Aquatic > Marine > Oceanic | place: Pacific Ocean: Eastern...
TTCCTTGGCAACTATGAACCGCAAAGAATCCTAGTCGTCAGTGCACGTCAATATGGCCAGAGGCCCGCTCGGAAATTTGCTCAGTCGGTTGGCGCTAAGCATATCGTGGGACGATTCATACCCGGAACACTAACAAATCCTCGACTACCAAGCTATATCGAACCAGAGGTAATCATGGTCACAGACCCAGCTGCAGATTCACAAGCACTATCTGAAGCAGTGAAATCAGGCCTACCCGTAGTTGCTATTTGCGACGCAAACAATAGACTCCGAAACGTTGATTTGGCCCTACCGGCGAACAATAAGGGACGCCGATCGTTAGCACTTGTCTATTGGTTGCTAGCAAGGGAGATGTTGAAGCAGAGGGAAGTGGTTACCAATGACATGGAGTGGGAGCTAGCAGAGAACGTCGATGACTGGGAATCCACCTTCTGATCTCGACGCAATCAAAGTATAGCACCGCCTCCGGGTAACATGGATTCACAACCAGTCCCTCTATTTCTTGCACCAATGGCCGGAGTAACGGACCTTGCATATAGGATTCTTGCGAAAGAATGCGGTGCTGATTTCACTGTAACTGAATTTACCGCGGCCTCCGGTCTTACTAGGAGGAATGCACTATCATGGATGAAGGTGGAAAGTGACTCAAGGGAGAAGCCATTCATCCCCCAGATATTTGGAGGTATTGTAGATGAAATGGTTGCCACGGTTGAGATGCTGCAGGACAGAGCCGATACAATAGATATCAATTTTGGTTGCCCCGCTCCAAAGGTTTGCAGAAATGACGCTGGGGCTGCTTTACTGAGGAATCCCGACAGGATCGTGGAGATGGTCCGTGCCTGCATCGAGGTAGCAAATGTGCCAATCACGGTCAAATTAAGATTGGGGACTGGCAGTGGGCCAAACACTGCTTTGGAAATTGCGAGAAGACTGGAGGGCGAGGGTGTTTCAAGAATTTGCGTACACGGCAGAACCCTGCGGCAGCGATATTCGGGAGATGCAGATTGGAATCAAATAAGGGATATAGTAGAAGCCGTTGAAATTCCAGTAATTGCAAATGGAGATGTAATTGACTCTGAATCAGCTGTCTCGTGTCTTAATGCAACAAAGGCCTCCGGCCTAATGATTGGCCGTGGAGCCATAGGCAGGCCTACAATTTTCCATGAGATCAAGTCTGGTTTGGGTTGGTCAAATGAGGATCCGCCATGGGTAAAAAGTGACCAAAATTTTGCACGTTACTGGTGCTGGAAAAGGTATCTTGAGCTCAGTGAGGAGCTTTACTCAGATAAGCCTAACAAGAATCTCAAGAGGCACGCTGTTTCATTCACAAAAGGCCTACCGGGAGCATCCACAATGCGCGTAGAATTGCACAGAGAGACAGATCAGAGACAACTCGGAAGGCTCGTCTCTGACTATCTAAGACAGGTAAAAATTCCGATTTCTGCTTAGTCCTGAGATACCAGGCATTCATCAAGCCGATCAGCAATTGTGACTAGCCTGCCCAAAGATCTGGCAAATCGCCTCATTACTCTCTCTGCGACCTCGCTGCCGTTCGTGCCGGCCATTCTGTAACCGAAGGGCATCCTCCCCCCTATGGTATTGAGAAGCACCCTTTTTTCTTCAAGAGGGACGGGACCCAATATCTTCTGTACTTTCTCAATACTAAGTGTGCCCTCCTTTACTTCCTTTAGAAGGCGACTAGAAATTTTCCCATCCAACCTTCCCAAACCCCCTCTTGTCATCAACCAACCTTCGCCACGACCATCATATTGTCGTGAAATCCCCGCGAAAACATCCTGTGCGATCCTGTCAATCATTGGGACCCTATCTACCAGTCCAGCCCCCCTCATTCGCTCAACTGACCTCTGTACCCTAGATCTGCTCTCTCCGAATTTTTCTGCCAAAGATAGAATTGTGATCGGATTATGACTCGCTCCCAATTCGCACATCAGCTTCCTTGCTATCTTGTCACCGTCTTTCGCACGCCCACCCTTTAGACCCAGATCTTCAACCAATGCGTCAATTGAATCATCCCCTTCACGACGAGGTCTGGGCTCTGAAATTGTGATGGAGAAATCAAAATCGCCATCTATTGGACTAGACATCCTTGTTTCGGATTCAATCACGAATTCTGACAATTCTGACAATCTCATTTCAAGTATGGCCTTTGCCTGTACACTTACCAAACCTATTGCTGCTTTCATCGACCCACCTCTGAGTACGTGAACGTGCCATTTCCCATTGTTATCCGTGGCAACAAGTCCACTTTCCCTTAGTTTCATCATTTGATGATGGGTCCCAGTTTGGGAAAGTCCGCAAACTTCCCCAATTTCTCTGGCATCCCAACCCTTCAAAGGATCAACCAATAGTGCTTCTCGAAATATTCTGCCCAGCGCACCACTGCCATCTTCATCCGCCCAGTCCTCTGACTTCCTCCTAATTAGTGCCATAGTATCGAGAATCCAATTGAGCAATACTTCGGGATCCCTGCTTCCAGCTGGCATGGGATTTTCGACTATTCCGACTCTGAACACTGACCCTGCGCATGTAAAATGGCTCAAGAGTATTGGCTATATCAAAGAACAAATATCTCGATTATTGGCGGATTTCCAACCACGGGTATGCAATTCTAGATAAATTCAAACCCTCGAGATGAGGGGCGAGCCTTAGTCCACCAAAACGGATAATCCCCCTCCTCCTAAGGACGCCAATTGCCGAATTAACCGTGGCCCTAGATCTTCCAATTTCCCTAGCAAGTTGGGCTTGCGACAAAGGGACTGGCGAGCCGTGTAACCTGCTAACAATGTCCCTTTGAACTTCAGAAAGTCCAACAGGAAGCATTGCAGCCGCAGTGGCCTCATCCGTAACTCCTGTACCTTCCAAAATCTCTACTTGCGCGGGAGCTCCCGCATAGTAGCAAATTCTTCCATTGACTGGAACAAGAGTGACAGTACGTTCCTTTACTAGCACATCCAAATGGTGCCTAAGCGTTCCGTTTGCTGAATCCAACTGACGTTGCAACTCACGGAAATGAATTCCAGGAAAGCTTTCCAGGGTTCTAACAATTTTTGATCGTAATGGGTGCTCCCAATTGTCATTGTTCGGTGAGCAAATTGCCCCTTTAGCTAGGGGGTGCGAAAACCAAGGCAATGCAGAAGCAAAACCCGTGGATCCAGCAACAATTGCTGCCGCGATTTCTGAAATCCAAGGATGACTCGAATGCCACTGCTTGATCAACGCCATGGCCCAGACTCTACGTCCTAGACTTTAATGATACGTGTTATTGAGTCATTACAGATGTTCAGATGCTATATCTTACAACCCTGCCCTGCTTAATTTTCATATAAGCAACAAGCGGTCCAAGAAGCCTACCAGCCTCTCTTCCATGATCAGTAAGTTTGTATGTAACCCTGATTGGAGGTCCTTCTTCGACAAACCTTTCGATTAGGCCAGACTCAGCACAAGTAGTAAGCTTGTCCGAAAGAGTTCTACTGCTAATCCCCATCAAGAGATTTCGCAACTCATTGAACCGTCTTTCACCAGCAACATACAAAGTTGCAAGAATCTCAATCGTCCACTTTGAGCTAAATACAGAAAATGCACCTACAGCCGCCTCAACTTCCCAGTCAATGTCAATGTCATCTTTGTAGTAACCTTCGAAAATTCCTCTGATGTTGGATCCACTTTCCTTTGCATAATTTATCGCTTCCTCCACCTTCCTGAAATCTTCTTCAGAAACCTCCATTGGTCTATTTCCCATGAATACCAGATAGTCAGAAGGGTATCTAGTGTATAAAATGCACCATGGTTTAATCTGCTTCACTTACAGCTTAATATACCGTGCCGCCCTCCTAGTGTTAAAACCACACTAGGTTTAAAGAGGAAACCAATAATGGACAGATGGCTAAAAGAATGGACTGATGAAGTAATGACGAATTGGAATGACGAGGGCAATAACCAATCAGAAGTAGGTGATTTCTAGATGAGCTGGTTAGATTCGATAATTCGTGCAATGGCAGATTGTCGTGCACCCCCGTGGGCACAGTATCCAAGAAGGTGATAGAATAGTAATGACAGGCCTGCAATCGATAGCAGCCTGCCCGTCATGCGGATCCCCCTGTCTGGTATACCAGGAGTTTATCACACCGCAATTGAGGAGCGCCTCGTGCGTTACCTGTGGTGTTGTTTCCCTGGCATTCCATTAGGGTTTTCTGCTGTATATGGGCTGTCTGCCTTCAATCAATGCCGATAAACCCTCCAGGGCATCGCTTGTTTTGAAGATGTAATCAAGAGAGTCTAGCTCTTTTTGCAGCCCTGTTTCCAGATCTTCTCCCGTGTCAACCGCATCATCTAGGAGTTCTTTGGCCTTCAATAGGGCTGTTTCAGATGTTCTTGAGATTAATTTTAGCTGCCTAGAGACTTCTTTACTTTCTGGGTCAAAACCTTCTGGCAGACTTCCAGAAACAATCGATCCAATACATGAATCACTGTAAAACGAAGATGCAAAGGCGACAACTTCGTTCGAGTTGTCAGACGGGGACCAGTTGTATTTTTTAGCCGGTTTACCCATTGAGGCGATTTCCTTCAACAAACTAGGGATTTCAGCGACTTCTGCAATATGAGTCAATAAACCGAAGGCATTAGCGGTGCCGCAATCCATGAAATTTCCAGCCAATACGGCATACCTGGCTCCTTCAATTCCACAAATGCGCACCGCTCTTTGAGTTCCCCCAAGGCCCGGGTAGATTCCAATCGTGGTCTCTGGGAATCTAAGCATGGTCTTCTCAGTACCTACCCTGTAATCACAAGAGAGAGCTAACTCGAGTCCACCCCCCAGCGCAAGCCCAGTAGTAAGGGCTACAGTTGTATGCGGAGAGTTTTCTATTGACTCCAGAACTCTATGCCCATCTTTGGTGAACTCTTCGATCTTGGAGAAAGATCCTTCATTGATCATGTCGACGAAGAACTTGACATCGGCACCTGCAACGAAGGCCTTTCCTGCACCTTCAAGGACAATGGTGTTGACGTCTGACATGGAATTCAACTCCTCAATGGCTTCACCCAACTGACTAACTACGGTGACGTTTAGTGCATTCATAGCCTCTGGTCGGTTGATTAGGACTGTAGCAACACCATCATCATCGATGTCAACGTCGACATATCTGAATTCGAAAAGCTCGGTTCGTTTTGTAAACCAATCAGGAATATCAAGCCCCGCTAAATTGGCATATTCCTTTGCCATTCTGGAAGCCTCAGAGACACCGATATGGTTTGCCAGCTCGAATGGCCCCATTGCCCATCGAAGACCCACCTTGGCCCCTCTATCCACATCCTCAATTTTGCAGATACCCTCCTCAACAATTTGGGAGCAAACTGCAAAGATCTGTCCCATAAGCCTCTCTCTAATCAGACTTGATGCGACTTCACCGCAATCTGACTCTTCACCAATTTCCCACTCCGTACCCTTTGCAACCAATGTTCGCATGTTTTCAGCCCCTTTGAAGCGAGGTACTGAAAGCTGCTCGGCAAGGTAGTCGCTGCTGTGAAGGGCAATTGCTGGTCCAGTGAGATTCATGAGTCCAAATGGCCCTAGTCCAATGTTGAACTCCTTGCATGCCACAGAGTCAATTTGAGATGCAGTAGCAACACCTTCCTCGAGTAGCCTACAAGCTTCGTTAATCCATGGTACGAAGAAACGGTTTACAACAAATCCCGGCCGATCTTTGCAGATTATGATCACCTTGCCCATGGTTTTGCAGTACTGCCCGACTGCATCTATGGTTTCTTTCGATGTATATTCAGAGGGAATGATCTCAACCAGTCTATTTTTTGCTGGATGATAAAACCAGTGAATTCCCAAAAAACGGTCCTTTCTATGAACTTCCTTGGCAAGTTCATTTACCGATAGGGAGGAGGTATTTGTAGCAAGAATGGTTTGATCACAGCAGTTGCTGTCTAAACTTGAGAAAATCTCTTTCTTGAGAGAAAAATCCTCAAACACGGCCTCTATTACCAAGTCAGTATCCGGGTCGACGTTTTCATGACCCACTACTCCTTCGATCCTACTCTTGATTTTCTCGGCTTGCTCGGGACGAAATATCCGTCTCTCTAGTGCCTCATTTAGGAAATTGTCAATTGTGGTACGCCCCCTTTCCACCCATTGCTCCTCTCTGTCTACCATTTGGACAATGAATCCCTCAGTAGCGCTCTTCTGGGCAATGCCCGAACCCATGTTGCCTGCTCCGATTATCGCGACCGATTGTATCATGCCTCTCGGGAATATAAGCTAGACATAACTGCAACGGAAAGGAGCTCAACTACTCGCAGAGCAAATCCCAAATTCTTTGAGCATGGTTATCGGGAGATAATTTTAGCTCCACAATCCTTGCTCTACCATTCTTGGCCCATTCTTCACGAATAGATGGATCAGATGCCTGCTCTAGAGCAGAGTGCCAACCTTCGATGTCTCCCCTACCTAGCAAGCGCCCATTCTTACCATCAATAATCGTGTCTCTGAAACCCCCCTCATCAACAAATAATGCTGGCGTTCCCACTGAAAAAGACTCAATCGGAGTCAGGCCAAATGACTCTTTGTGAGCCATGCCAACTACTGCCCTCGCCGACCTCATTATGCTCACTAGTTCCGGTGATTCTAACCTAGGTGCAAACCACACATTAACTCCTAGGGATTCTGCGTGTGATTCCAGCATCTTTAGAGGGCCCTCATCCCCACCTCCAACATGAACTAATGACAAACCAGTTCCCGAGAGCATGGATATCGTTTCCCAAGTTCCCTTTGCATGGGATGCACGTCCGATTGATACCACGTATTCGCCAGTTCCCGGATAAGGATTATCCGGGTCGAAAGAGGAATCCTCTGGAAACTCCCCGGTGTCCACGCAAGGCCAAAGCACCCCTGCTTCGATTCCGTAGACCTCCTTGACCCGCTTGGCAGAAAAACTCGAGTTTCCACTGATTATCGAACCCTCTCTGGCAATCAACGACTTTACTAGATCCCCATCTCTCTTTCTAGCCCTGGATAAGGCAGCTTTGGTCAGAGCAAGATTTCTTCTTGGAGAGCCATCTACTCTCCTATGCAGAGTTTCCTCGTACAAACCTCTGTGAGGCTCTAACAGATGAAGGTGTACTTGTAGATTCGTAGGCATGTGATCCAGGATCGGAAGACTACCATCGCCACTGATTAGATGGAGGGCTTTCGCAGATGCCACGGCCTCTTCTAGCCCATCGCAAGATGCCCATGCCTTCGATGCAGTACCCCTGTTCGAGTCGAGAATTATGGCTAGAGGGTCAGTCGACAGATCCCACTTATTTTCGGGACTCAACAGCAATATTCCGTTTTCCGAGCAGGTCTTCTCCAGCTCGGGCGATGGCTGGATTGAAGCCATCGTGACATCAAAGAGACGATTAATTGCAGGCAGGACTCGAATCAGATCCCTCTCTGCACCCCCCATTGCTTCGAATGTCCCTTTGGCTATCAGTAGCCTTGGCCTACTTGGATTGCCCATTAACCGATGACCCTCCTGTATACGTCTAGAACACGATCAGTGACTCTTTTCCACTGGTATTCCTTGGATGCCTCTTTTCCTGATGAAGCCCATAAGGAACGGGTATCGCTGCCGGCCTCTATGATTGACCTCATAGCCGAGGCCAATGAATCTGGATCCTCAGAGGGTATGGAAAGGCCACTTCCTGCTTCCTCTACCATTTTTCCGAGCCCATTAACTTGAGTCATTACAACTGGAGTTCCTGTGTGCATTGCTTCGAGAAGAACAGTTGGGAGACCCTCGAATCTTGAGGGAATCACTATGCACTTGGAATTCTCGAAAAGCCATCTCTTCTCAGAGTCAGATACTAAGCCCAATATTGAGATATGCTTCTTTGCGCGGGAGGAAGCTCGCCTGTCTGCAAGCCAATCGGAGAGCTCTCCCTTGCCTGCAATTGCGAGATCGAAACCAGGGTCAGAATCAAATGACTCCATCGCATCCATCAGTACGTCAAGTCCCTTCTGGAAGCTCATCCGTCCAACGAAAGAAATCAACGGCCTTGACCCATCTAGGGAAAGGAGGCTAGAGGGGCACTCGGCTGGCTCATCAACAGGGGTGAATCCGTTTGGTATGACCTCGAGTTTACCTCTGACCCCTTTCTCCCTTAATAGCCGCTCGAAGAAAGGTGTGAGGACAATCCTAGCATCGGAAGAATGCAACGTTCTCCTGCCTTGAGCTGCCCATCTTAGAAACTTCAGAACCTTTCCAATCATCGTCTTCTTGACATAGTCGTTGTGATATGTCGTAACTACCGGTTTGCCCGCCCTCTTAGCTTTCACCAGAGTTCTTCGAATTAGAAAAGGCAGGGTGTCATGAAGGTGTACGACATCGACATCACTCAGATCAAGGTCACTAACGGAGACAATTGGATCAACACCTCCAAGTACTATTCTGGGCTTTATTCTAACGATGTCCATCCCACCTCTTGTGAAAAACTTCTCTTCGTGCGGTGGTACATCAGCACACCAAATGGTTACCCTGTGGCCCCTTCTTACTAGCTCCCTACCAATCTGTTCAACATGTTGGTTCCCTCCTCCAATGTGTGGCCAAAACCAAACATGAACAAGCAATATGTGAAGCGAATTGGACATGCCCATTAATCCCCGACTGACCATATCGTTTGAAAATGCTAGTACTATTGGGCGTAGGCAACCTCCCGTTTTTAGTCAATAAGGCAACTCTCGATACATGTTCAGACGCGTCATGCTGGCACTTGATCAGACTCTACCATCATTCGGCCATGAATTGAACCATGTCATAATCGAGGAACTTCTGGACAAAGCAAAGGTTCCTGGGTGGACCAAGGCAGGAGTATTCAGTTGGAAAGGAAGGGGCAAATCGCCAGTTAGGGAATTGATTAAAGCTGCTTCAGAAGCAAATGCAGATTTGATTCACATTACAAATCAAGAGCATGGCCATCTTGTACCTCGAAAAACACTCATACCTGTGGTGATGTCACTCCATGACCTGTTCGATCACCGTCCAAGGTCAATGGAAGCAGGAGACACTGTTGTCTCTCTTGGAATTAGAAAACCAAGCCAATCTCGGGCAAAACAAATCCACAATTCAAGGGCGGGAATTTCTAGAGCAGACCTAATCCTATGTTCTTCCAACAAGACATTAGGGGACTCAAGATCTATGTTCCCATCCTCTAGATCGATATTGGTAAGAGACTCGATAGATACTGAATTCTGGGATCCAGTGAAGAATCCACGTAGTAGAAAAAAACTAGGCCATTTTGACGATCCAGACAAGCTTCTATTGGTTTCTGTCGGCGGCGAAGACAAGAGATGGCGCAATCAATTCATAACCCAAGTTTTACAACTGCTACCTGCAGATATTTCAGATGAGATCAATTTACTTAGGATTGGAATTGAGAAGCTCGATGATGAGCAAATAGCAGCAGCATATCAACATGCTGAGGCCATGCTTTACCCAGGCGTATCCGTTGGCTTCCGTTGCCCACCACTAGAAGCAATGGCTGCAGGTTGCCCCGTTTTGGCATCAAGCCTCCCCAACCATGCAGAAGTCATTCGAGATGAGAACATCCTCCACCCCTCGGATGTAGATGCGTGGGTTTCTACACTCGTTTCTATTCATAATGATTGGAGAAGAGCTGGTCGGGTGTCAAGGCTTAGTGACGAGAAGCTAGTATCTTTTGCTAGATCAACAATGGGTCGTGACTCCCATGGCAATGCCCTCTCTGAGGCGTATGGGGAGGCATTGCAGTGACTTAACACTGAAGCTTTGCAATTTCCCACACAGCATTATTCAATAGCACGTAGTCATTCGGATTAGTTACCACGGCATGGTAGTAAATACCGGCATTAGTATTATTCAAGTAACAAATCGAAGTAAGGGGCGGATCTAATGTTGAAAGTTAATGATCTCAAGAAAGGCTTCGGCTCAGGACGCAGAAGGTTGGAGGTCCTGAAGGGAATCAATATGGAGGTCAATCCGGGAGAGTTAGTAAGCATGATGGGTCCAAGTGGCTGTGGAAAGAGCACCCTTCTGAATATTATCGGAGGACTATTGGAGGCTGACTCAGGTAGCATCTCACTTGGGGCTTTCGAATACGGTACCAAGTCACCCAACAGAGTTGTTGATGTCAGAAGGAATGGAGTGGGCTGGATTTTTCAGGATTTCCACCTGGTCGAGAGACTGGATGCATTGGACAACGTGGCTTTCAGCTTGGAACTCTCCGGGATGGAGTCTTCGGAGGCCGAGAGAAGAGCGAGAGCCGCACTTGAGAGAGTCGGCCTAGGGGATAGGATGGATTTCATTCCTGACCAACTCTCTGGAGGTCAACAACAGAGGGTAGCAGTTGCAAGAGCGATTTCGGGATCCAGACCACTAATTCTAGCAGATGAGCCAACTGGTAATCTGGACGTGAAGAGCGGCGAGGACGTCATCCACCTTTTCCAAGATCTTTGTGCCAATGACGGACTATCTGTGTTGATGGTGACACACGATCCCCTCTTAGCTTCCATGGCCGACAGGATGCTACTTCTGAAAGATGGCAAAACTGCTGCATCTGATATCAGATCAGCATGGGGAATCGAGGGTGAGTAAGATGAACATTGACTCATTGGTGACCAAGGTTCTGCCAACAATGTTCCAGTCATGGATAGCTCTGGCCTTCTTCATCCTCTTTGCCATCTCAATGAGGAGATTTGGAAGGTTCCTTTACGGGTTTGTAAAACCGATTATTGAACCCAGCAAGGGCAAGAAGAAGGAGAAGATCGAGAGATCATTCAAAGAGGTATTTTTGGAATGGTACAAGTCATTCCGATCAAGGTGGTTGGCCGCTCCAAATAATATCTCAATGGCAATGAGTAGCGCATGGAGAGGGCGAGAGAGGGGACTTGCGATTTTCGCAGGCGTTTTCCTCTCTTCGTTGGTAATAACCACGGTTCTTGCTTATGCAGTTGGACTAAATCAAGCGTTTTTCGCATTCAGCCTTGAAGGTGACGAGTTCGATGCCAAGATAGACTTCCAATCAGATCCAGATGGGGACTGGATAGGGAGAACTAACGATTCAGCAATCTGGGAATCTTTCTGTGACGAACTTATCGAGATGGACGAGTTCGCCGATTGTGGTTTAGTCTTTGGAAGGCAAGGCATCAGGGTTCAGGGCTTCTTCGACTCTGGATTCATCACCCCACAACCCCTTAATGTGGAGAGAGTGACAGGAGATTCTAGTGATTGGGAAAACGTCAGTTGGGACTTCCCCGAAGCTGCCGAAAACGGGCCGGAGATCAACACAAATAGAATAATCAGGTTCTATGGGGATGGTGTCTGGGACGGGGAGTTGGGCGAAAGGCACTCTAAATCTGTAATCTTCGGGGAGTGGCCAGCAACTCCAGAGGACGCAGAGATCAACAGGTCGGTCATACTACCTTCCAAGGTTGCCAGTCAAGCCGGCGTAGAAGTGAATGACACCATCGACTCTCTAACGTTCTCATATGTTACTGCGACTTATGAGGGAGA
>Ga0066836_10001735_pt1 | contig 11554 bp, 13 predicted proteins | sample ETNtaG_18_FD_71568 | JGI IMG/M metagenome (GOLD analysis project Ga0066836, IMG submission 71568) | Marine microbial and viral communities from oxygen minimum zone, Eastern Pacific Ocean - ETNP201302SV91 | ecosystem: Environmental > Aquatic > Marine > Oceanic | place: Pacific Ocean: Eastern...
CCATGATCTATATAAATTGGATTCCGCTAATGTTGAAAATTGAGGCCCTTCCATAACAACATAGGTACCTCCTCTTTGATAATCAATTTTTTCTTTCTTTATTGCTTCTTCACAAGCATTCATTAAACCATTTGATGTTGGATGAGCCATGGAAACGTGAGCAACAATATCTTCGTCAAAAAAAGTTTTTTTTCTAGCAAAGGTTCTGTCTATGAATTGATCGACTATTACAAATTTTCCTGGTGGCAAGTCTTCTTTTAATGAGCCGACCGCAGATACTGAAATAATATCAGTTACCCCCAATTGTTTTAAAGCGTCTATGTTAGCTCTAAAGTTTATATTTGATGGTGAAATTTTATGACCTCTTGCATGGCGAGGTAGAAAACAAACTTCTTTTCCTTTATACTTTAAATTTAATATTTGATCAGAGGGTTTTCCCCATGGAGTTGATATGGATTTCCATTTTGGATTTTGCAATCCCTCTATATCATAAAGTCCACTCCCCCCTATAATTGCTAGTTTGTTTTTTGTCATAAATTATTATAATTAATATGATCTTTTTTATTAACTTTGAAGCAAAAAATGGATTTAAAAAAATATATACGTTCAATTCAAGATTATCCTAAAAAAGGGATTTTATTTAGAGATATAACTACTCTAATTAAAGACAAAGATGCATTTACAAATTGTATAGATAGAATGTCAGAAATATTAGGAGAATTAAATTTTGACAGAATAGCTGCAATTGAATCTAGGGGATTTATATTTGCTTCCCCATTGGCTTATAATTTATCAAAGTCATACATTTTATTAAGAAAAAAAGATAAATTGCCAGCAGAAAAACATTCCGTAGATTTTGAATTAGAATACGGAAAGGCAACTTTAGAAATTCATAAAGACTCGATCAGATCAAAAGAAAAAATAATTATAGTTGATGATTTGCTAGCTACTGGAGGCACAGCTGAAGCAGCCGCAAAATTGATAGAAATTTCAGGAGGCAAAGTTGAAGGATTTGTTTTTGTTATAAATTTATTTGATTTAGGTGGTAAAGAAAAATTAGAAAAAAAAGGTTATAAAACTTTTAGTTTAATGGATTTTCCAGGACATTAATCATCAATTTTTGGTCTATACCATGAAGGTTTTCCTATCAAGGAATTGTAAAAACCTGAAGCTCTATTTAAATATATTTTTCTTTTAAAATTATTATTAGTCAATGTATAAAATAAATATTTTATAACGGAAGAAATATATGTGGGAAAACATTCTTTAATAGCTTTAATAAAATTGAAATTTTTTTTATTAAAATAAAATTTTGACCAAATCCAGTGCCAATTTCTAGAATATTCTATTTCTTCTTTATATTTTGAGTCCACCGCTTTAGCTCCACTGTGATTTATTTTTGCTGAAGGGATGATATATACAGATCCTCCATTTCTATTAGCTTTTAAACATAAATCGTCATTTTCTAAATATAAAAAAATATTTTCATCAAAATAAATATCATCTTTAAAAAAAATTTTATTTATCAACATAGAAAACCCATCTATATATTCAACCTGAAAAGGTGAATTTTTTTCTATATTATTTTTTTTACTTTTGTAATTTGGGAAATTAGAATCTAAATTTATTGGAGATAAAATTGTAAAATCTCTTATTTTTTTTGAGTTTAAAAAAATTTCTTCTAAAGTATTTTTTTCTAAAGTAACATCTGGATTTAATATAAATACATAGTCAGTAGTAGCAGCCTTTATACCGATATTATTTCCTGTTCCCATACCTAAATTAGATCCTGATAATATGCATTTTAAATTTTTATATCTCGACTCTAATTCATCTTTAAATTTTTGATTATTTGAGTTTTCAACAATAATTATTGGTATGTCCGAATCAATTGATGATAAGCATTTATGTATAATATTTTCACTTTTTAAAGTTACTATAATTATTGTTAAATTTTGCCTAGATATTGACATAGTATAATGAATACTGACGATTTAGATTTTCAAGTATACTAATTGTTTTTACTAATGTAAAAAAAAAAATATGAAAAGTTTAGTTATAACGGGTGGTGCTGGGTTTATTGGAAGTAATCTTATTAAATATTTGATCAAAAAAAAATATTTTGTAATTAATATTGATAAACTAAGTTATTCAGCAAACCCATACAACCTTAAAGATCTTAAAAAAAACAAAAATTATATTTTTTTCAAAGCTGATTTAAATAATAAAAATAAAATTATTAAAATATTTAAAAAATATAAGCCTAAAGGAATCTTCAATTTGGCTGCTGAAACTCATGTTGATAGATCAATTGACAGTCCAAAAAATTTTATTTCTAGTAATATTTTGGGTACATACAACCTACTAGAAGCTATCTTGAATTATAATAAAAAAATAAGATTAGTTCATGTTTCAACTGATGAAGTTTTTGGTGATCTAATCAATGGAAGATCGAATGAAAATTTTCCTTATAATCCAAGCTCTCCATATTCCTCTTCGAAAGCAAGTGCAGATCATTTAATTAAAGCTTATATTAGAACCTATAAAGTAAACGGCGTAATATCAAACTGCTGTAATAATTATGGTCCTAATCAATTTCCTGAAAAATTAATTCCCAAATTAATATTTAATATTTTAAATAATAAGCCTTTGCCCATATATGCTAAGGGTAAAAACTCTAGAGAGTGGATGCATGTACAAGATCATTGTGAAGCCTTACTTCTGATATACTTAAAAGGTAAAACTGGAGAAAGTTACAACATAGGATCTGGAAAAAATCTTAATAATAAAGAAATTGCAAAAAAATTAATGGATATAGCAAAATACAAATATTTAAAATTAGGAAAAAAAGTAAAAATTAAATTTGTTAAAGATAGACCGGGACATGATTATAGATATGCTTTGAATAATAAAAAAATCTTTAACAAATTAGGGTGGAAATCAAAAATACCTTTAAATATTGGTTTGTCCCAAACATTTGATTGGTATATGAAAAATAAAGATTTTTTTAATAGTGTTTCTAAAAAACTTTATATAAATAGATTGGGTTTAAGAAAATGATAAAAAAAGGAATTATTTTAGCTGGAGGAATTGGATCTAGAATGAGTCCATTAACTAAAGCTGTAAATAAACATCTACTTCCAATATATGATAAACCTGCGTTCTTTTACCCTTTATCTGTTTTAATGCTTTCGGGAATAAAAGACATTCTCATTATTGTAAACAGGGGTCAACAAAATCAATTTAAAAAAATATTACCAAATGGAAAAAATTTAGGAATTAAAATTACATATGCAGAACAAAATAAGCCTAAAGGATTACCAGATGCTTTTATTGTGGGAGAAAAGTTTATTGGAAAAGAAAATGTTGCTCTAATTTTAGGTGATAATTTTTTTTACGCACAAAGCCTAACAAAAAAATTAAAAGAATGTATAAAACTTAAAAATGGCGGGATTGTTATATTGCACCCTGTAAAAAATCCATCGTCATACGGTATAGCAAGTTTAAATAAAAAAAATAAAATTATAAAAATTATTGAAAAACCAAAAAAAAGTTTTTCTAATTTAGCTGTAACTGGTCTTTATTTTTTTGACAATAAAGTTATCAATTACAGTAAGAAATTAAAACCTTCAAAAAGAAATGAACTTGAGATTGTGGATCTCTTAAAAAAATACAAATCTAATAAAAAGTTGACCGCACATTTTCTTGGTCGTGGTGGAGCTTGGCTTGATACCGGCTCAATTAGTGATTTCCATGATACTTCAGCTTTTGTTTCTGCTTTAGAAAATAGACAAGGCCTTAAAATCGCATGTTTGGAAGAAATTTCACTAAATAATAAATGGATTACCAAAAAAGAAGTTGAATCTGCAATAAAATTCTATGGCAAATGTGGTTATTCTCAATACTTAACTACATTAATAAAAAAGTCATTAAGATAATAATGATTAAAAAAAATAAAATTGTAGTTACTGGTGGAACCGGAAGATTTGCTGAAAGTTTAAAAAGAATCAAAAGTAATTACAATTTTATTTACCCAAGCAAAAAAAATCTTGATATAACTAATATAAATTCTATTTATAAGTATTTAAAAAAAACAAAACCTAAATCTGTGCTACACCTTGCTGGTTTATCAAGGCCGATGAATAAACATGATAAAAATATTTCTGAAAGCATAAATTTAAACATAGTTGGTACATCAAATTTGGTCAGCGTTTGTTCAAAACTAAAGATAAAAATAATTTATTTTTCTACCAGTTATGTTTATCCAGGGAATAAAGGAAATTATAAAGAGAACGATTCATTGCTGCCTTGGAACAATTATGGATGGTCAAAATTAGGTGGTGAATGTGCGGTACAAATGTACAAAAATTCACTGATATTAAGAGTTTGTATGACCGAAAAACCTTTTCTGCACAAAAAAGCTTTCTCAAATATAAAATTGAACTTTATTTTTCACGACAAATTAGCAAAAATTTTAATAAAAATTATTCATAAAAAAGGTATTATAAATGTTGGAGGACCTACTAAAACTGTATACAACTTTGCTAAAAAATTTAATCCCAAAATAAAAAAAATATTCGTTAAAAAAACATCTAAAATAAATTTTCCATTAAAACCTTATATGAATTTAAATAAATTAAATAAATTAATTAGATAAATTTTTATGAAAGTATTCAACACTAAAATTAAAGATTTAAAAATAATTCAACAGAAAAAACATGGTGATGCAAGAGGCAATCTTAGAGAAACTTATATTAAAAAAATTATTAAATGGAATGAGCTAATTTTTGATTATGCAACAACTTCTAAGAAAAATGTTTTAAGGGGTTTTCATTTTCAATCTAAATTTAAACAAGCAAAATTCGTATCTGTTCTTAAAGGTAGAATCTTTGATTGTGTTGTTGATTTAAGAAAAAATTCCAAGACTTTTGGTAAAAGTTTTGGAATTGAATTGTCAGATAAAAATTGTAAATCACTTTATGTTCCTGAAGGTTTTGCCCATGCTTATTATAGTTTTTCAAAATTAAATATAATTTATTATAAATTATCTAATTATTATCACCCTGAGTATGAAGATGGGATTTTGTGGAATGATTCCTCTTTAAAAATTAGATGGCCAACAAAAAAACCTATAGTCTCTACCAAAGATAGAAATTTATTATCTATATTGAAATTTAAAAAAATTTACAATGGCCTATAAATTTATTTCTTATCTATTTCATAGAAAACTATTGGCATTGTTTTATATTTTGTATTTCTTTGAAACCAATAAGACATGAATCTTTCAGCTAAGAAACCATATATTCGGGTTTGACCATACCCAGATAAACTTTCAAAACCAAATTCCTTTTCGCAACGCTCTAACCATGGAAAAACAGTTTCATAATAATCCTTTAATATTTTCTTTGATTTGCAAATAAACATATTGTGTGGATTAAAAGAATTTTTTTCTACTACGAAGTTACTAAAATCTCTTCTATCCTGACTGTCTAAAAGTTTTATAGCTTTTTCAAGGTATGATGAACCGTGCCACATATCAAAATGAAATTTAATATTTCTCCTGCTTTTAATAAATATAGGTAAAGGGTTTTTTAAAATTAATTTCGTTCCTCTCTTTACAAATTTCATAAATTTTAATTTACTTACGGACGACTCTTCTCCCAAAATTGCATCAAAACCATTATACGATTCTGGTATCTCTCTCAAAATTTGTTCATTTAATTCATTAAATGTTTTTGGTAATAAATTCGTTTTTTTCAAACTCCAAAACTTTCTATATTGACAAAAACCAATCCATTCATCCTCTAAATCGGCAAAATAATTTTTCCATAGCCAATAATGAAATGTATATTCTCCATAATACTTATTTTTAAAAGAGATATTTTCTCCTTTATTGTCTAAAAACCATTCTTTTGAAAAATTGCCTTTGCCTAAACCTACGGGTAAATAGTTAAAACTTCTTATTATATCAAGATGGTTTGCGTCTAAAGATATGCAAAACATTTTTAATTTGTTCATTATTTTATTTATCTATATTTTTGTAATTTTTGAAATTATTAGTCCTCTTTTTTTAACTTTAATTACATCTTCGCCTTGATATTTTTGAAAACATGTTTCTGCTTCTTTTGAATCATATTTACCATCTTTTTTATCCCATATAACTCTATTATTCATTATTATAAAATCAAAATCTTCATCTCTACTTACTATCTTAAATTTTAAATTCTTTATCTTTTTTAAATAAATATTTTGAATATTCTCAGGTAATCCACATACAGCAAATTTTATTTTTGAATCATCAAAAATTTTTCTATTCTTATTTAATGATAATATTAATTTTTTGGTAGAAACTCCCCAATAGTCATTTTCAAATTTTTTGTAGTTGTCTGAATATTTTCCAGCAAATATATTTATATAGACATAGTGGTATGGTGTTAGTGAATAAAAATTAAATAAGAAAAATATTTTTAGTGAGATTAAAAAAAAGAATAAAAATTTATATAATTTATTCTTAATTGATTTATAGAGAAAAAAGATTAATAAAGCGGGCACAATACAAATATACGGTATTAAAAATAAAAACAATCTCATTCCATCATATACAGCGTAAGGACTAACAATAAAAAGCAAATTGGGAAATAGAATTATTCCAATAATTAAAAAGAATTTTAAATAAAATGATTTAAAATTATTTTTCAGGTAAAAAGTAATTCTTTTAAAAAATAAAATAAATATTACAAAACTAATAATTATAAATTCGGGCATTTTATAAAATAAATTAATCAAGATATAATTTTTTGGTAATTCGTGTGGTTGAAAAATTTCTCCATTAAACAAAATAAACGGGACTCCAAATCCGAATGCAAATGCTTGTGTGGCTAATTTAAAGGGAGTAAAAAATATATTTTCGTGTGTATGTGGCCAGAATAAAACCATAAAAAAATAGGATATAGTTAAAACCTTTAAGATATCTATAAAGAATTTTTTATTTGAAAAATTTTTATTAGTGAAATTTTTCAAATAAGAGATTTCAATTAATGTAAAAATAAATACAGGAACTAATGTTATAAAAAAACTGTATCTAACTCCCAGACCCAAACCAAATAAAAGCCCAAAGTAAATTGTATATTTCTTTCTTTTTGAGCTTATATGTTGATATTTTAAATATTTAATTAATATTAAAAAACACCATATATTTGCAAAAGCTATGATTGTATCTATCCCGTTCATCGCCATATGGCCAAAAAATATTGGATTAAAAAAACAAATAACAAATGTAATTTGTCCTATCTGCTTATTAAAAAATTCCTTGGTGATATGATAAAGTCCAAAAATTCCAATTATAGAAACACATAAATTGATAAGGTACAGAGATTCAAGGAGATATTTTCTTGGGAAAAATTGAACAAAAAAAGCTGAGATAGTACTATAAGCTCCAGTTAAAAACCTTCTTGCAAAGATTTTTTCATCTACTTCATTTGCACCTAGAGAAAGTAAATAATCTAATCTTTCTTTTCCTACGTCATAGTAGAATAAAACATCCCAGGTATATCCTAATTGAAACGTGCAATACAATGAATACAAAAATATAAATGATAAAAATATTAAATTTATTTTTTTACTCATCAGCGTAGGAAGAAAATTTATATTATTTAATATCTTCAAATTCAGATTTTAATTTATTATATAATTTATAAAGTAAGATTCTGTCTTCTTCATTGATTATATTATCTTTTTTTAACAAATCGTTTAGGCCATCTCTTATTTTTTCACCTTGCTCTCTTCTATTTTCTAATTCGGAAAGAGACATGGCTTTTTCTAAAAAATCTACATTTGAAATGATTAAATTAAATAAAACGTTTATTATTATTATTATGGCTACAGAAATAGAAATCAATTTGATAAAAAATATTTTTAGATTTTTTTCTTTATCCATAAAATTTATTTTATAATATTATTAATCCTTGTACAATTTTAAAAAGTTTTCAGCTATTATTTTATGACCGATTTCATTAAAATGTTGATCATTTTCTATATAAATTTTTCTATAAACATTTGTGAATTTCTCTTTGTTCAATATATCGTAAAAAGGTTTCATAAAATCATAAAAAATTTTACAATTTGTAACACAAAAATTTTTCCACATCATTAAATGTTTATTATTAGCAATGTCATATTTCAAAGTCCCCGGCCAAGGATAAGTTGCTATGCTTAGCTTTATTTTATGATTTTTTAATAATTGTGCCAATTTTTCCATATTCTCTATCAACAAGTCCGTTGATTCTTTATATGAAAAATTATTGTAGTTCTCCTTATTATAATTGTGAGTCCAGTCAGACCTTGGGTGATTAGTAACATAAAATGGGACTTTATATTTTACTACACCAATCTTTTTAAATCCAAACATAATAAGTTTATAACTTTCATAAGTGAATTTAAGTTTTCTTTTAATAAAATTGCTGATTCTCTCAGTTGAATTTATCTTTTGTTCATAACAATTTAAATAACTATCGCGGCGTACAACTTTGTTTTTTTCCAATTTGTAGCATAATGAATCATCAACAATATCTGACAAATCAATAAAAACAATCACTTCGTTAAATTTATAACCCTGGGACAAAAGATAGTTAATTTTTGAATAATAAATAGATGGACTATAAGATGCGGCAGATAAATTTGCAATTTTTTTATTTTTCAAATTTGAAGAAATTATTCCAACAAAGGATTTTTCAAAACTAATCCCAACTGGTTCAGTAAAAGAATCTCCTATAAAAGCAATATCAAATGTTTTTGTGTCATCAAATTGATTTTCACAACTGCTTCTAAAACCATTAACATCAGTGCAAAATCTATATCTGTATTTTCCCCATCCAACTAGTGTATTATAACTTGATTTAAATTTATGATCATAAACATCATCTTTTAATCCAAAAGTACTATCTACATCTACAAATTCATCTCTAATAAATTTATTATAAATATATTTTCCTACAAAAAGATCTAATAAAATAAAGATTAAAATTACTGCCATTATAAATTTCAAAGTAAAAAAATTATTTTTCATGATTTAAGAAAAATTATTTATAGTTTTATTTAAGGTATCTATTGGAACATTTATGTGACCAAATTGAGCCATTTTGAATTTAGTTGCTTCAATTGTTATTGATTTATATTTTAATCCATTAGTTAAAGCCAAGTTTTCATACATTTTGCCATCTGTTGTGCTTTTCAATTCAATAATTTTAGTATCCTTTTTGCAAAAACATAAATTTGCAAAACCAGCACCATGGAGACCGATTATAATCTCAGCATTATTAAAAATTTCTACTTGTTCCTTAAAATGATAATTGCCCAAAGTTACCGATTGAAAACCATCTTTCTTTAAAAAATTCTTTATCTCTTTTTCATTAGTAATTAATCTTAAATCTTTTACATTTGACGATGATTCACTTCTATCAATGTAAATCTTTTTTGGTATTGATAAATTACTTCCCGTAGTATTTTGTATATATCTTTTTAGCCATTCTGAAATCCAAATAGGCATATTTTGTATGTCATTGCTAGCATCATTTGTAATTACGTAAGGATGTTCAGTGACATAAATTTCTGAAGAATTAATGTGTCTATATTTTTCGCTGGAAATACACTTTTTTTTAGGAATATTTAGAAGCTCAATGGTTTCTTTTTGAAATTTTTTATTGAAGCTTGGTAGCAAAAAATAATCAATTTTATCAAGATCAATAATTTTTGAACATATAGCTAATCTAGGCAGGACATCATACAACCAGTGAAAATAATTATCGTTTCCACCTCCGCCAGTTAGTAATGACAAGACTTTTCCATTCAAACTTTTCTTTATTCTTGGAGTGCCTTTATAAAAAACTATATTTTTTTCTACTTCAGCATTATTGACATTTCTTAATTGGTGAGAAGGGCCTTCAACTATAAAATTATCTAGTATAATTGCTGTATCATGAATTCTGTCTGTATATAATCTTGCATTTTTAATCTTGTAAATTTTATACTTTAGATTGTTTTTTTCATGAATAATTTCGGTCTTTATTCTTTCATCTTTTTGAGAGTTAATCTTTCCTTTTATTTTTCCATAAAACAAAAGAGAAGCTTTATAAAAAAAAAGTTTAAAAATTTTCTGTAATTTTTTTTTCAATTCTTTCAAACTAAATTATGATTTTAAAACCTTTCTTATTCTTTTTCTTATAAAACCTGGAAATTTATTTGCAAGTCTTCCTAAGAGCCATTTTGATATTTCTGAAAAAACTCTTTTATTTATCGGCAGAGTATCTAGGCTTGTGTTAGGATACAGTTCCATCCCAGTTTTTTTACCAAATCCCAAATACATTTTTATTTTATCATCTAATTTATTTATAAATTCTGTTTTAACTAATATTGGCTCTGAAAGTTCTAATTGAGCATCAACTTGAAAAAATAAAGTTTTTCTAGCAAGATTTTTATCTTTGGATGGTTTTGCTCTATGCACTCCGGCAGATGCGTAAATTAGTATAGACCCTCTTGGTTTTTTGAAACTAACTATATCATTTTTATAATTTTTATTTACGAAATCTTGAGAGTAATCATTGTGAACGTCTTCAGATGACCATTTATGTGAACCTTTTATATATTGAAACTCACCATCTTCTACATCAGACATGTAAGCAATAAATATTAATCCCGGAATATTGGTTTTAATTCCATCTTTCAATAATCCGTCATAATATCTAGTATCTGTATGCCATTGCATTACTTGGCCACCAAAGTTTTCATAATATCTTAGAGCTTTTAAACGAAATTTATCACCCAAATAATTAGAACAAATTTCAAAAACTTTATTGTTGGTGCAATAATTAAAAAAACTTTTTGAAACAGCAAGCATGTGTGTTAAAAAAAATTGATGACCGTGTGTAAAATAAACTCCAGCAACATTATTTTTATTTAAGCTTAATCCACACTCATTAACATCTCTTTTAATATTATTTATGAAATTTTCGGAAAGAGCTCGATCAAAACTAAAATAGCCATTTTTGTTTAATTCTTCTATAATTTGATTACTATTTAAATTTAAGAATTCTTGATTAAATATTTCTTTGTCTTTCATATTTACTTTCAATTTATAATAACTTGTTATTTTTTAATACAATTAATTATTATGGTAGCGGGGGGCGGAGTCGAACCGCCGACCCCAGGCTTATGAGTCCTGTGCTCTAACCAACTGAGCTACCCCGCCGTCACTTTCGTTTTATAAAAAATATTATTCAATGTAAAGACTACTATCGATATCACTATCTATTCCTTGTACATCTGATAGTCCATCTTTTAAAATATCAAATATTTTTTGATCAGAACTCCAAGATGCATAATTAATTGGTTTGGCATAAATGCTTGGAAAAATATTCTTAATATTTTTTTTTTTGCCAACTCCCCATACCATGAGAATCCCCTGTTACAAGTATTGTTTCATTTTTGCTATTGTTGACTTTGGGCATCAACCTTCCATTTGCAGTAAAATTTAAAATAGTATCAAACTCAGCGTTTTTAT
>Ga0066836_10001737_pt1 | contig 11546 bp, 8 predicted proteins | sample ETNtaG_18_FD_71568 | JGI IMG/M metagenome (GOLD analysis project Ga0066836, IMG submission 71568) | Marine microbial and viral communities from oxygen minimum zone, Eastern Pacific Ocean - ETNP201302SV91 | ecosystem: Environmental > Aquatic > Marine > Oceanic | place: Pacific Ocean: Eastern...
GGAACCCTGCTCTTAATCATCGCATCCTTGATGTCCTCCATCTTCGGGAAAACCAAGAAATCGTCATAGAGTTGAACTTCCTTCTCATTGTGGAAAAGACCCAACTCGTCCTGTACTCTGATGCACACCGGGCCTATCGTGTAAAATCCTCTGAGCGGGGTTTCAATGGTGTAAGAAATCTCAGTCTCCCTCTTGGGACCGATTTCCATTAGCACGTAGTTGGCACCTTTCTTGATCCTCATCACCTCCGGAACCCTGTCACGTAATTCCAGTACTTTGGCCATGCCTGATCTGTTCTGAATTCGCAGGGTTACGTCTATCTCACCATCTTCGAAAACTCTGGAGCTGGAAGTCTTCCTCATGGCGACGATGCTCTGGAGCTGCACCCCTTCGTCCATGACTGCCTCTTCAACCCTCCTCCCAGATGAAGCAACGTCACCGTGCGCGGTTCTCAGAGCCGCCCATGTTAGGAACGAAAGAAGAACTACTGCAACCGTCACCAGTTGTTGGTTCCTCAACACCAGGCCAAGAAGGTACATCGCTACCGAAAGCGATGCAAACATCGCTGATTTTCGGCTCCAGGCCATCTTTCCACCCCGTCATCACTCATACGGTGGGGACATTCGCTGCATTCTTTCCATGTAGAATATCTCGGACGACCTCACCGGTTTCCAGTCCCTTAATCTGATGCTCTGGCTTAAGGATGATTCTGTGGGCAACTGCCAGCTCAGCTACTGACTTCACGTCATCGGGCGTAACGAAGTCTCTTCCACGCATAGCTGCAACCGCCCTGCTTGTCTTCAATAGGGCCTGAGAACCCCTAGGAGATGAACCTACGAGGACTCTCGGGTCCTCCCTAGTCCTAGCAACAATGTCTACCATGTACTCCCTTACCGATCTGTCCACATACACCTCCTCGCAGGAATTCTGCATCTTGACCACGATGCTTGGGTCAGTAATGCTGTTCACATCGACGTCGTCCTTCTTACGGTTGATTCTCCTCTGCAGGATTTCATTCTCGTCAGCTCTATCTGGATAACCCACCATCATCTTCATCATGAATCTGTCAAGTTGAGCCTCCGGTAGGGGATATGTTCCCTCTTGCTCGACTGGGTTCTGAGTTGCCATGGTCAGGAATGGGGCAGGCAGTTTGTGAGTGACGACCCCAATTGTAACTTGTTTCTCCTGCATGGCCTCCAGTAGTGCAGCCTGAGTCTTTGGTGGTGCCCTGTTGATTTCGTCAGAAAGTAGTAGATTGCAGAAAATAGGACCCGGTTTGAAAGTGAACTCCCCTTTCTTTGCATCATATATGTTCGTACCCGTGATATCCGCTGGTAGAAGATCAGGAGTAAATTGAACTCTCTTGAAGTCGCATCCCAGTGCATCTGCGAAGGTATTGGTCATCAATGTCTTAGCCAGACCAGGGAAATCCTCGAACAGTAGGTTTCCATTCGACAAGATGTCGACCATCACATTGTCAATCACATGGGCCTTCCCGATGATAACTTTCTGAACTTCTGTGCTAATCGCCTGCCCCATTGCTCCCGTCGCTGCCAACACTTCGTCCTTCTTACTAGATCCACGTGCCTCCTGGGCCTTCTTGGCTAAAACCGCATCTTGTCCACCTGTGCTGGGTGCCTGCATCCCTTTTGCTGATTCTGTCTCACTCATTTTTCTTTCTCCTTTTATCAATTATTTTTTCCCCATCGGCGGATAGTTTGCATCAACTTGCGCAACTCTTGTGGCGTGTACGTCCGGCTTTGGCTATAAGCCAATTCCACGAGACGGGGATCACCTATCATCGCCTGCACCTCCGGCGGGGGACTCATTGCCATCTCGTCCCTAGTTAAATCATGGTGAATCCTCACTTTTGTTAGTAGCGCTCTCCTGACTCTGTCCCTATATGTCGAAGGATCAAGCTTTTCTGGGCGCTGGTTGAATTTGGTTAGATCGAAAACGTGCCTCCAGTTCTCTTTCTCGGGAACCACCATCATCGCAACTAGTAGGAGAAGTGCAACGTTAAGCACTACCAGCCACTTTAGGAACTGGTTGGAAGTGAGGAGGACAACAGTACCCATGGTCTGGACGAATGGCTCAGAGATCACTCCTGTCACATGCCTGCTCTCATCAAAAACAATCTGAAAGTTATTGGGATCAGACCTTATTTGTGCATTCAGGTCTACATTGTCAAACTCCATCATGTCATAAGCAAGGAGGCTGAAGAACCTTTCATTTCCTCCCCAATCGTTGTTATTCAGAATCTCCTGTGTCCAGCAGTTGTTACGCGTGTAATCTCCGATTGCCGAGCAATCTTGGCTCAAACCCTGGTCTTGGGCCACTCCCAAGTCCCAGAGCATATTCGAGAACGCTTCATCATCAGAAACGAAAACAATGCTCCCAGTGACCTCCAACTCGCCCACACCAGCTGAGAATGCGCCCCGTCCCTCGTCAACTACCCTATCCAAGACTTTGATCCCGGGATAGTCGAATCTCATCATGAGCCTAAGGTCCCCAGTCGCCGGGTTCTCGGGATTTGTCGCATCTCCATCCCCGGCTCTGTCAATGAACGCAGATGGGGAAGCCCTCCCAAGAGTCATGACTTTTCTGTGCCCTGGATCCTCAAGGTCCATGTCTGTGGGCTCAAACATCATCCCAGTGGGGCCCTTGTACATCACTGGTATCCTGCAATCATTCAATCCGTCTGGGTTCTGGATCTGGAACGCGGTACAACCTTGCATTAGTGCACCGGGGGACATCTCGTCGATATCCTGATTCACCGGAGAAGCACTCCAAACATTATCCCAACTGATGAATTGTTCAGATTGTTGCGTATACACCCAATGCTGCTTATCGTCTTTTAACGGCGCGTCCATGTATCTGACACCAAATAGAATTGCGAGATTATGTGCCTGCGTATTATCAGCTGCAACGATAACTTTCCCGCCCTTTTCCGTTACGAAGCGGAAAATCTCATCCGCCTCAGTTTGATCGATCGGTTTCTCTGGAGCGATAATTGCAAGAAGCGTCCTATGGGGGTCTTTCCAGTCATTTACCAGCATGGGAGTCGACATAGTGTTAGCGACATAGTATCCATCGTCCCTATTCTCAACGTATTCGCTCTCGAAGCTTTCTCTCATATCCGATAATTGCCCTAAACCACTATCATCGTAAGCGGAGTAATTGGTTGACTTTCCAACAACGAAAAACATGGGTAGTACTAGAAGCATTATCGAGGTAGTAACTAGGGCATACATCACGTTCCTATTGAAGCGTTTCTCCACACCCCTGTCCTCTTCCACGGCCCTCAAATCCCCTATTTATGTTAGGCCGTTGGCCCAATCAACATCAGTCGGACAAACAAATCACGGTTATATGTTGCTGAGTATAGTTTGTATTGCCCTAGAAATCGTTTTTTCCATCAATTATTGTTATGTTTCTTCACCCCTAGGGAAGGCGAGAGCCCAGAGGATCACAGAAATGGTGGAAATAATCCCTGAGGCAGGAAGATTAGACTCAATCGAATCCTCCGAGTTGCTACTACTACCTTGCTGATCGCTGGATTCAGAATCACCAGTTGGAGGAGGCTCAACTGTTACTCTAACTTCGTCCTCTGCGATGGCATTCCCACTTCCACCCACTCCTCTCTTTGACGTTACAGTTACTGTGATGTCACAATGTCTCTTTGGATGGCTCTCAGAGGCCGTAACTTTCAGATTGGCATCCTTTTGCCCCCCAGCTTCTATGTTTCCACTGAGAAATGAATCTAGGCCGTTATCTGTAGACAATAGAGGGCAGTCATCTTTGACATCTACCTCGCTGATTCCGTCCTGTGCATTTCCATTGTTTGTGACAGTGACTGTTAGTATGGTGTCGGATCCGGCATTCATGGATCCGAAAGGCTCAGAAATGTCTACCTCGAGATCAAAGATTGACGGTATCTCCAAATCTCCTTCTCTGTTTTGGGGCGAGGATAGCGGATCAGGGACACCCTGCCTAGCCGTAATTGTCGCAGTGATTGAGAATTTCTCCTTCTTCTCCGCATCATGTGAGAGGACGTCAACACCGCTAATCTTTATCTCGAATGATTCATTGGACCCCGGGGGGATGGTCTCCTCTTCGGGTGCTTCGTAACTTCCACTGAAAGGAATACTATATTCAAACTCTACAGTGATCTCGGTCAAACCAGAATTCTCAACAAAGAAACCAATCTTGGCAGACCCGTCATCTGAAAGTAAAAACGGATTTGTTGGGTCTTCTCCGGGATAGTTGATTCCTAATTCCCAGGAATCCAAATCTTGGGCAGATGAGGGAGCTGCCGAGAGTAGAGACATTGCCAGAACGACTCCAAGGAGTGTCGAGCTAACTCTGGAACTCATCAACTCACCAGTAAACCCCTACAGGCCCTCTTCGTTAAGACCTTCACCATCTTCCTCCTGTATGGAGGAGAGAACCAGGTGTTCTTTACAGGCTTAACCGCCTTCCTAATCGACTCTGCAAGCTCCTCAACGGTCTCCTCACCCTTCCATCCTGACAGGGCCTCTTTCGCTTCTTCGGAATGTAGACTAGGAATCGACTCAAGACCCGTCGTAGCTACTCGGAGGTTTGCAGGACCATTATCTGATTTGTTCTTCCAGAGAACAGCAACGCCAGCTTCCGGGAAGTCCCAGGAGTCCCTTTGCCTCAACTTCTGGTAATCACCACTCCATTCTGTGGAATCTTCAGGGATGGTGACATGTGTTACCAACTCTCCTTTCTCAAGCACATTCCTAGTCATCCCATCAAGTTCAAAGAACTCACATATTGGCAGCGAGCGAGTCCCTTTGGGAGAGGCTAGATGTATAGTGGCATCGAGGCACATCAGTACGGGGGCTAAGTCTGCCTGATAAGTCGCCACGCACAATGTGTTCTGATCCGGAATCACTCTGCAGTCGGCTCCAGTGCCACAATCACATTTGTGGCACCAGTCAATCGACTCCCTCCATGTCTCAGATTGGTTGATCCAGTAGCATCTGGTGTCAAGGCAGATGTTCCCTCCTACGGTCCCAGATTTCCTAATCAGAATACTGGCTACGGATTTCGCAGCTTTGGCTAGAACCGGATGTGTGGATTTATCTTCCGCTAAATCATTAATACTCACCATCGCACCAATATGAAACTCACTCAACTCCCGTAATTCAGAAATCGATGAGAGTGAAATAACATGCCCCTTCACATTGATGTGCCATTTGTAGTTCGGTAAGAGATCAGTTCCACCGGCAACCCAGTCGAACTCTTCTCCGGAATCAGATAGATCCTGTGACATCTGAAGCGCCTCATCAAGACTGTTGGGAGAGAGTACACGGAATGGCGGCATCTTCATTTTACGTCCCCCAAGTGTCTCCTCTCAGTATGCTTCCAAGCACTTCCTGCAAGTCTAGGAGATTCAAGGTACTCTTCGTCTGGAGTAACTCGTACCTCCCACCTTGGATCAACTTCATCCGGAGGGACAGCTTGATCGAGTCCGAATAGGGCTCCATTGAAGTAGTCAATTCTCTCCTCGTCAAGCCTTCTTTCTTTGTCCCTAATTCCGTGCTGAACAGCTCGATTATCGAGAATTGATTGTAGGTCCGAGTGTTCGAGTGTAGGGCATTCAAGATCAGTCGGGTCAGACACGCCCTCAGTCCTGCACCTCTTCTCAATCATCTTGAATACTTTCTCGGGCGTCATTGGTAGCTCCGAGGTCCTGATTCCCACTGCATCGTAAACAGCATTGCAAACAGCTGGTAGAATGGGAAGCAGCGGCCCCTCCCCAGCTTCCTTTGCTCCAAATGGCCCCTCTGGATCGTTAGATTCAACGATTATGGGAACTACCTCGGGCATCTCGTGAACACTAGGGATTTTGTAATCAAGAAGATCAGGGTTCATCAGATTTCCATTCCGGCCATAACGCATCTCCTCGGATAGTACCTGGCCCATGCCCATATGGCAGGAACCGATTATTTGCCCTTTGACGGCTAGTGGATTGAGGGCCTTTCCACAATCATGTGCTGCCCAGACCCTGTCCACTTTGGTCTGCCCCGTCTCCACATCAACAGTGACTTCGGCAACATAGGCAGAGAAAGAATATGCCGGCGCTAGGCCTGCTGCAGCTCCCTTATGTGTTCTGCCCATTGGGGGTGTCCTGTATGCCCCAGAAGAAACCAATGCACCTCTGTCTTCTTGTGCTTTATGCAGAGCCTCCAGATATGAAATCCCTACTGCAGGGTCCTTTCTAAGGAAAATTCGACGATCCCCTATCATCAATCCGCCCCTTTCAGCACCTGTGATTTCCACCGTTGCATCAAGCAGTTTGTCCCGAATCTGCATTGCAGCAGAGATTGCAGCATTTGCATTCATGAAAGTAACTCTGGATGAGTATGACCCTAGATCAACAGGAGAAGTATCAGATTCTCTTGACTTTACTCGAATCATGTCAAGTGGCAAACCTAGTACCTCAGCAACAGACTGGGCAACAACGGTATCGGATCCCTGGCCTATATCGGCAGCCCCAGTGTGAACCGTAACCCCCCCATCCATGTCCACCTTCAGGTGAACAGTTGCATGGGGGAACTTATTCGGATCCCAGTGTATAGGTAAACCACTCCCTGAGATGAAGAATCCACAACCAATTCCAATCCCCTTACCCAATGGAAGCTTTCGGAATTTATTTTCCCAGTTGCTCTCTCGCTTCACCCTCTCTAAACACTCCCTCATTCCAATGCTAGTTACTCTAAATCCAGTAATTGTCGCTGAGTGAGGGGGAAGTAGATTTGCTAGGCGAAGAGATATTGGGTCTACCCGTAGTTTCTCGGCCAAGTCATCCAGGCCTACTTCGACTGCACACCTCGAGTTTACCGCCCCATGTCCCCGCATGGCCCCACTGGCCGGTTTATTCGTCCAGACTCTGGCACCAGTGTAGTGGAAAGCACCAATCTCGTATGGTGCAGTGTGGAGTACTCCGTTGTAGTAAGTGGTCACATGTCCGAAGGAGGCAAAGGCCCCACCGTCAATTAGTGCATCAGTTTCAATTCCACAGATTCTCCCCTGCTCGTCTGCATGAAGATTCATCTCTATCCTAGAAGGGTGACGTCCCCTGTTTACCCAGTAAACTTCTTCTCTGTCGAAAGTTATCCTCACCGGCCTCCCCGACTTCCTTGCGAGAATTGCCGCACACATTTCATGAGGAAAAGGGTCTGATTTTCCACCAAACCCACCACCAACGAATGTTCGATGCACATTAATCTGGTGCATTGGGATTTCCAATACATCGGCCAGCGCTCTGTGAAGGTAGTGGGGGACTTGTTGTGGGGTGTAAAGGGTCAGTCTTCCAGATGGGTCCCAATTAGCAACAACCGCATGGGGCTCTGTGAAGCCATGATTCACTCCAGCGAATAACCAACTTTTCTTGTGACTGGCGATGGAAGATTGAGACATCCCCGCTATGTCTCCAAATTCTTGAAACACCCTCTTCTGGATGTTTGACTCTCCAATGTGGTAGTTACCACGGTCATGAATTGGCTCATCACTGTCATCAAGGCCCTTCCGCATGTCGTGAATAGAGTCTAATATCTCGTACTCCACCGCGATTAGTCTTTCTGCCTCTCTTGCAGTTGCCTCGTCAACTGCAGCGACGCATGCCACGAGGTCACCAGTATGCCGAACTTTCTCGACTGCCATTGCATGCTCATCCTTTGTTACAGGGAGCACCCCGAATCGGTTTTTCGCGTCCGCCCCTGTCGCAACAGCAACTACCCCCGGTATCTCAAGAGCCTTTGAGCAGTCTATCGAGAGTACCTTCGCATAATGGTGCGGCGAACGAACAATTCTTCCAATTAGCTCTCCGGGTAGTCTCACATCATCGCCATAGTGAGCTTGACCGGTTACTTTCCAGGAACTATCTACCAGAGCAGTAGGTTTTCCTATTACTCTCCCACTCATTAATTCGTCATGTCTGTGAGGCCCCCAGGGCTGTTCTAATGATCCACCTTGTGAACTAGGTATCATGTCTGGGTCAGTAACATGGGAGAATCTGTTCTTACCTCCAGAACCAGGTCGAGAAAAGGGGAGCTTTCCAGGCTGTTGGCGATATCCAATGATCTCTTCATCATTCTCGGACAGTTCTTCACCCTCCTCAGTCATGTTAGTTGCCACCAAAACCTGGATGAGGGTCGCTTTTGGGACTAGTTGAGTCCTCTATACCTGTTCCCGAAACAAGTATTTTGGAGGCCTCCCTCACTGAGTCAACAATCTGTTGGAAACCAGTGCAACGACAAAGATTCCCCTCTATCGCCCCCTTAATCTCTTCTTCATCGGGCCTCGGATTTTCCGAAAGTAGCGCTGAAATTACAACTAGGAAACCAGGAGAACAGAATCCACACTGGCTCCCCCCAAATTCCGCGAAGGTCTGTTGAATGGGGTGCAAATGATGGCCATCTGCCAAACCTTCCACAGTAGTAATTATTGTTGAATTCACATCGGTAGCTAGAGTAAGACAGGATAGTCTGGGCTCACCATTAATGAGAACAGAACAGCATCCACAAGTCCCCATGTCGCATCCACGTTTGGTCCCTAGGCTACCGACTCTATCTCTCAGTACATCAAGTAGAATTGCATTGCTTTCAATGAAAAATGAGGTCTCTTCGCCGTTAACTTCGGCTTTCCATTCGACCTCATCAGGGTGAGGGAGCATCGGTAGTCGGAACTGCACCACATAATGACCAATCGAGCTCATCCTTTGAGTATTCGGTTTACAACCAATACCTATGAGAAATCTCTGACGGCCTTCTTTACAACCTCTGACTCGGCTCTTTTCAGATGCTCTCCTATGGTGCTCCTTGCTATCCCCAATTCATCTGCTAGTTGCTTCAGAGTGACTTCCGACCCTTCTTCATAGTAACCCCTCATTACTGCTAGTTCTAGCACTTCTCTCTGCTTTTCCGTCAGAACATCGTAATCCTTCTCAGGACCGTTCTTTATTGTATGGACACTAATAATATCCGGCGGCATCACGACTCTAACAAATTCCAAAAAACTGCGTATTGAACTAGAAATCCCGAAGATTCTGACTTCCAATCCATTTTTCGCGTCTAGGCCATATGGAGGATGAACGTAGATGTTTGAAAGCTCTACAGCTGAAAGAACAATTGGGTGAGTGCAACGAATTCGGACAAGAAAACCCTCCGCGTCTTCTTCATGGGTCTCCAATACTTCGAAATTTTCCAAGTCTGAGATTTCAGAAAGGGCGTGCCCTTCGTTGACACGCAACTCTACCAGTTGGGTCACACCGTCAAGATCGGTTGAAAGGTGCCCAATAACTTCAAATTTCTCACATATTTCCATTAACGAATCAATCTGCGCAATACCATTAAGAGAGGAAACCTTCCATTTAAGAAGCACGTTCCGCATAATTGTTCAATCCCCCTTTTCTATTTAATTGACAGCCCTAGCCCCAGTATGCTTCTCTGATGTCCTGGTTAGACTCCATACAAATCTCTACATCAAATGGCCTCTGAGGCAGGGCATTGCTTCCATTGAGGTGTTCAATAATGGGTATTACATTACTCCCATTCACAACTCCCCAGCCAACTTGAGTGCATGGGGCAACCGGAGAAACTGGTGTAGTCCCAGAAAGAGGATCCCAAGTGGAAAAGGATGGGTACCAAGCAGAGAGATTAAGCGCATCTCTTAAGTCATTGTTAGTAATTGAGAAATTAGTCCCGTTGACGATAAAACCCATTCTACTATCTGGATCAGCTCCGGAAGAAAAATCCCCGAACTCATTTCTTAGATTTTCTAGAACTTCCGAGAGTAGCCCTGCAGTCCTGGGAGTCGCAAACGAAGTCCCCGACGTCCAATGATATCCATCGATGTCGTCGTGGTTTGGTAGGAATTGGGTCCAATCCGCAGCTATGTCGGGATAAGAACCACTCATCGTCTCCTTCTGATCATCATCTTCTTCTGCATATCCAGAAATCCCAATACTCCAAGGAGGGCCCGCAGTAGAGTCTTGGATCGCAGGGGACGGTGAGTTATCCGCTGCCCCCGTGTGGATCTTCTTCTCTTGAACCACAGCCACCTTTGTAGCATCCTCGATACCTGGGAATGGTACAGAAAGGATTGGCCCAAAACTAGTCGTAATGATGTCTACCAGTGGTTGGTTCGCAGCTGCAAGAACTGCAGCATCGCTGAAACCCTCCACAAAGAAGATTACAGCATCAGGATTTGCGTTCAGGACTGCGCCAGTTACTGCGGTCCCATGACCATCGCTAGGATCGTCGAGGATTGGAATTTCAGTGTCATCATCGGGTGTCGTACCAATAATTCTAGACCCTCTGAACCAGACAATGTCCCCTGACTCAATGAGATCCCAGCAACTCTCCCTATCGGCCTCGTACCTTTCTTGCCATGTTCCATTTTTTGTTATATTGCACACCATGTTCACTTCCAATTGATCAAGAAGCCACTGGGGGTAAGACTCGTTCATTGAGAAGTGATCGTGGTAAACATTGATTCCTGTGTCGACAGGTGCCACTACGCTGAAAGAACCAAAGCTCTCTGTAATCTCGGTGTTTGTTTCCGCTTCTCCCCCCTTCTCGCCCAGGCATCCAACTAAGGGGGCCAATAACATCAGTACGGCAACTAGGGCAGCGGCCGCTCTCATAGTATCCCGCAGTTGCTAACGAATTTCATACTTAGGTCGGGTTGACTGACCTTTCTAATGAAAGAACTTCTGCGCAAACAGCAACTGCAATTTCTCCCGGGGAATCTGCTCCGATATCCAAACCAATAGGGCACCTTACAGAGTCTAATAATCCCTTATCAATTCCATTCTGTATTGCCGTTTTTTCGAATTCTGACCACTTTTTCTTTGATCCGATTGCCCCAATTCTCGGCCTCTCAGATTCTCCGGAGATACTCAGAAATCCAATCAGTAAATCTTCATCGACCCCCCAGTCATGACTCAGTAGAAGGACATCAGAGAACCTGCTCAGAGTCTCTTCATTCTCTAAACGAAGCAACTCTTCTACTGAACTGCATATTATCTCCACAGCGTTAGGGAACCTTTCTGGGTTGCAGTAGTCTTTTCTGATGTCAAAAATGCTGTATGACCAATCCAGGTTATCGCAAACCTTTGCTATGGAGAATCCCACATGCCCCCCTCCAGCGATTAAGATGTGAGGCACCGGATTAATCACTTCCATAGACACTGTTACCCTTCCCCCGCAAAGGCTGTCCAAAGCTGTTACCTCTTTTCCTTTCCCATCTTTGTGTAACAAGAAAACTTCCACCTTACCTCCTCTTTTTCTTTGTGAAACGCCCCCTGAACCCAACATACCTTCTAGCATATTTGCCACCTTCATCTCAAGTCCAGCACCACCTACTGTTCCGAACCTAGATCCCGATGAACTGATTGCAAGCCTCGCACCGGGCTTTCCCGGAACGCTGCCCAGTGCCTCGATTACAGATGCAATTGCAACTCTATCCCCGGCTCGCAATCTCTCTAGAGCCCAAGACAGTACGGCTATGCT
>Ga0066836_10001738_pt1 | contig 11544 bp, 10 predicted proteins | sample ETNtaG_18_FD_71568 | JGI IMG/M metagenome (GOLD analysis project Ga0066836, IMG submission 71568) | Marine microbial and viral communities from oxygen minimum zone, Eastern Pacific Ocean - ETNP201302SV91 | ecosystem: Environmental > Aquatic > Marine > Oceanic | place: Pacific Ocean: Eastern...
TCCATAAGGATTTGAAACTTTACCAAAGAAACTTGTTTCATTTGATGATCCCATTGCAAACTCATCACAATTTAATTTTCCTAATAAAAAAGCACCTTGTGCCCATAAATTATTAGTAACGGTAGACTCATATGTGGGAACAAAATTATGTAAGATTTTACTTCCAGCAGTAGTTTTAACATTTTTTGTACAAAATAAGTCTTTTACTGCCAAAGGAACACCAGCTAACAAACCCTTGTTATCTTTTTTTTTATCAAAATTTTTTGCAGATTTTAAAGCATCATCAAAACATTCAGTAATGTAAGAGTTTAACTCTTTAGAGTTTTTAGATTTTTCAATAAATGCTTTTGTTACTTCTTCTGATGAAAAATCTTTTCTTTTTATACCGTTAACAATTTTTTTGAGAGAAAATTCTGAAATATTAGACATTTTATTCAATCACCTTAGGAACTACAAAAAATTCTTCATTTTTTTCTGGAGAATTTTTTAATATTTGATCTCTTATCTTTCCAGAATTTACTTCATCATTTCTAGATTTAAGAGATGCATTTATTATAGATGTAAGTGGATTAACTTTATCAGTATTTAGTTTATTCAAATTTTCTATAAATCTCATTATTGAAGATAAATCCTTTGATAAATCAGCAACCTTCTTTTCATCCAAAGAGATTCTAGCTAATTTTGATATATGTTTTACTGTATCTTTATCTATTGACATTTGTGATTATTGGCAAATAAGTAATGAAAATAGCATTTAAGATGAAAACATACAATATACTCAGTATTGATGAATTTAAAACGAATATTGGAAAAAATTCGAGATTACTAGGCATAGATCCAGGCAATAAAAAGATAGGATTCGCTATTTGTGATGAAAATAAAAAAGTTGCCACACCTCTTAAAGTTATAGAAAAGAACAAATTCAAAATATTGGTAAGAGAAATAATTGAGATTATTCAAGAAAACAACATAAAAGGAATCGTTGTTGGAAATCCTATTAATATGGATGGATCTTCAGGAAAATCCTCTCAGTCAGCATCTGATTTTGCCAAAAATCTATCAATTAATATTACAATACCTATTACTCTTTGGGATGAGAGATTGTCAAGCGAAGGTAGCTTCAAAATAACTAAAGAATTAGGTACTAATGTAACAAATAGAGTTAACAAATTAGATAGCAATGCTGCTGCATTTATTCTCCAAGGAGCTATTGATTTTCTATCAAATTAATTAAAATACTTGCATAGTTACCCTTAAAGGGTTATAGAGTTGATTTTAATGGCTATAATTAAAAAACTTAAAGCTGTTAAAATTAATCAAAATCACCTTCTAGGTATTCAAGATCTTTCTTTTTCTCAAGTTTCTGAAATTCTTAATCAAGCAAAAACATTTATTACTTTAAATAAAAGCTCATCAAAAAAGACAGATATTTTAAGAGGAAAGACTCAAATTAATCTTTTCTTTGAGCCTTCAACAAGAACACAAAGTTCCTTTGAACTTGCTGGAAAAAGACTTGGCGCTGATGTTATGTCAATGAATATTGTTAACTCAGCAATAAAAAAAGGTGAAACTCTTATAGATACAGCAATGACTTTAAATGCTATGCACCCTGATATTATTGTAATTAGACACCAAGATTCTGGAGCTCCAAATTTATTATCTCAAAAAGTAAACTGCGCAGTTATAAATGCTGGTGATGGAAGACGCGAACATCCAACGCAGGCTTTATTAGATGCTCTAACAATAATAAACAGAAGAGGTAAAATTGAAGGATTAAAAATTGCAATTTGCGGAGATATCCTTCATTCTCGTGTAGCTAGATCAAATATCTATTTAATGAATATGCTAGGTGCAGAAATAAATGTTGTAGCACCAAAAACTTTATTACCACATTCCATAGAACGTCTTGGCGTAAAAAGCTTCACTGATATGAAAAAGGGTTTAGATGATTGTGATATTGTAATGATGCTAAGACTTCAAAATGAAAGAATGCATGGATCGTTTCTTCCTTCGGCTAGAGAATATTATGAATTTTTTGGTTTAACGCCTGATAAATTAAATTTAGCAAAAAAAAACGCTTTGATAATGCATCCGGGACCCATGAACAGAGGTGTTGAGATAGATACAAATCTTGCTGATGATATTAATAGAAGCGTAATTAGAGAACAAGTTGAGCTTGGGGTGGCAATACGAATGGCTTGCTTAAAAATTTATTGCAAGAAAAATTAATGAAAGAAAAATATTTAATTAATGCAAGAATAATCGATCCAAAAAATGATTTGGATGAAATTGGCGGTTTAATTATTGACACCAAAGGTTTGATAAAAGCGGTGGGTAAAAAAGTTTCCAACGGTAATTTGCCTTCATCTGTAGATAAAATTGATCTTAAAAAGCAAGTATTAATACCAGGTCTTGTTGATATGAGAGTTTTTATTGGTGAACCTGGGTATGAATATAAAGAAAATTTTAGAACACTTAGTAATGCAGCTCTTTCTGGCGGAGTTACCTCTGTTGTTTCAATGCCTAACACCTCACCTGCTATCGACAACGTTTCTATGGTAGATTTTTTAAAAAGGAGAGGTAGAGATAAATCAAAAATTAATATATTCCCTGCGGCCACATTAACAAAAGACACTCAAGGAAGACAAATGACTGAATTTGGTCTTCTCAATAGAAAAGGTATTATTGCTTTTACAGATGGTACTAAAACTATACAAGACCCGGAAGTAATGTCTAGAATTATGAATTTTGCCAGTCAATCTAATTCTTTAATCATGCAGCACGCTGAAGACAATATTTTATCTAAAGATGGATTAATTAATGAAGGAGAAATATCTACTAGACTTGGTTTAAAAGGAATTCCTTTCCTGGCTGAAAAAATTATCGTTGAAAGAGATTTATCATTTCTAGAGGAATATTTTTGTAGATATCACATTTCTCAAATATCATCAAAAAAAACAGTTTCTGTAATAAAAAAAGCGAAGAAGGAAGGTAAAATTTTTACTACTGGTGTATCAATTAATAACTTGTCACTAAATGAAAATGATATTGGAGACTTTAAAACTTTTTTAAAACTTTCTCCCCCGTTACGAACAGAGAAAGATAGGCAATCACTTGTAGAATCTATAAATGATGGAACTATCGATGTAATAGTTTCAGATCATAAACCTCAAGATGAAGAATCAAAGAGATTAACTTTTGCACAAGCAGCTACTGGGGCCTCAGGCATAGAAACTCTCTTGCCATTAGCTCTTGAGCTCTTTCATAACAAATCTGTTGGTCTAAAAAAGTTAATTGCTTCAATTACCTCAAACCCAGCAAAAATCCTCAATATAAATAAGGGAAATCTTGATATGGGAACTGATGCAGATTTGTGTGTATTTGACATCGACAAACCATGGGTTGTTGATAAGGGCAAACTCAAATCAAAATCTAAAAATACCCCTATAGAAAATAGAAAATTACAAGGCCAAGTGCAAAAAACTTTTGTTAAAGGTGAATTGGCTTACGAAAACTTATAATTAAAAATGGAAATTTTTTTTGTTGTCTTTATTTCTTATTTAAGTGGATCAATTCCATTCGGACTTTTACTGTCTAAAACTTTTAGCAAAGTTGATATAAGAACAATCGGATCTGGTAATATTGGTGCTACCAATGTTCTTAGAACTGGTAATAAATATTTAGCCGGATTAACTCTTCTACTTGATATAATAAAAGGTTTCGTTCCAGTAATCTTGTCACTTAAATATTATCCAGAATTAGTTCAACTTTCATGTTTGATGGCTTTCTTGGGTCATTTATTTCCAATTTGGTTAAAATTTAAAGGAGGAAAAGGTGTAGCAACATACCTGGGTATTTTATTTGCACTATCTGTTCAATTAAGTTTATTATTTATTTTTACATGGTTGATTGTATCTTTAATATTTAAATATTCATCTGTATCTTCAATGTTTTCATCATTGACTGTGTTCATTGTAGCTTTTGTTAAGGATACAGCTTTACAATCTATTAATCCTAAAATGTTTGTTGATGAAGATTTAAAATTTATACTCTTCATCTTTTTTATTTTAATTATATTTACCCACAGAAAAAATATTTTTAACCTTAAAAATAAAACTGAACATAAAATAAAAATCTAAGTAAACAGCCACTTTTTACATTATTTCCAATCCTTAATTTGACAAACCAAATTTAATTTGACACTAAAGTTTCATAAGGAAAAAAAATGAACCTAGTAGTTGTAGAAAGTCCCGCGAAGGCAAAAACAATAAATAAATACCTTGGAAAAGAGTACAAAGTTTTAGCCAGTTATGGTCATATAAGAGATCTACCTTCAAAAAATGGGTCTGTGGATCCAGAAAATAATTTTCAAATGCTTTGGGAAATTGATTCTTTTTCAAAAAAGTATTTAAAAGAAATAACTGATACTGCGGCAGACTCAAGTAAAATAATTTTAGCAACTGACCCTGATCGAGAAGGTGAAGCTATCGCATGGCATGTGAAAGAAGTATTAGATCAAAAAAAATTATTAAAAGATAAGAAGATAGAAAGAGTTGTTTTCAATGAAATTACAAAAAAAGCTGTAATGAAAGGTATAGCAAATCCTAGAGATATAGAACCTCTCTTAGTCGACGCTTACATGGCTAGAAGAGCATTAGACTATTTAGTAGGATTCAATATCTCCCCTATTTTATGGACTAAGCTACCAGGATCTAAATCTGCCGGACGCGTACAATCCGTTGCTTTGAAATTAATTACCGAAAGAGAGCATGAGATTGAATTGTTTAATCCTAAGGAATTTTGGACTTTAAAAGTAAACTTTAAGGACAAAAGTAATAATATAGTAACTTCTAATATTTCACAGTTAGAGGGAAACAAAATTGAAAAATTCTCTTTTAAAAATAAAGAGGATATTAATGCTGCTGCTGAACAAATTAAAAAAATGAAATTTAATATTTCTGATATATCATCAAAAATTGTAAGCAGAAATCCCTCGGGTCCATTCACTACATCAACACTTCAACAAGTATCCTCTGGTAGACTAGGTTTGGGAGCATCTAGAACAATGCAAATTGCTCAAAAACTTTATCAGGGAATTGAAATTGATGGCGAAACTATAGGTTTAATTACATACATGAGAACTGATGGAACAAACATCTCAGAAGAAGCTGTATCTAACTTTAGAAATTTTATTAAAAATGAATATGGTAAAGAATACCTTCCTAAAGATCCTTTAAATTATTCTGGTAAAAAAGCAAAGAATGCCCAGGAAGCTCACGAAGCAATACGACCTACTGATATTAATAAATCACCTGAAAATGTAAAAAAATATTTAAGTCCAGATCAGTATAAATTGTATGATCTAATTTGGAGTAGAGCCTTATCTTCTCAAATGCAATCAGCACAATTTGATAGAAATACAATTACAATTTCATCTGATAAAAAAGAAACTATTTTAAAAACTACTGGATCGGTAATTAAGTTTGATGGTTATTTAAAAATTTATAAAGATCCTAAAAAAGAAGATAGTGATAACATTTTACCCAAAATGTCGAACGGTCCTGTTAATACTGAAAATCTTATAGATGAACAACATTTTACACAGCCACCACCTAGATATTCGGAAGCGAGTTTAGTAAAAAAACTTGAAGAATTAGGTATTGGAAGACCTTCTACATACGCAAGTATTATTTCTGTAATATCTACTAGAGGGTATGTTGAAATTTTAAATAAGAGGTTTCATCCTACAGATAGAGGTAAATTAATTACAGCTTTTTTAGAAAAGCTATTTTCTAAATATGTAGACTATAATTTTACCGCTGGATTAGAAAATCAATTAGATGAAATCACTTCAGGAAAAGAAGGATGGATTAAGGTTTTAGAAATGTTTTGGAAGGACTTTAACAAAAACGTTACTGAGGTTAAGGAAAAAAGAACAAGAGAAGTTTTGGATTTATTGAATGATAGTCTAGGAACCTTAATATTTGAAAGAGATAATGATGGTAATATTGATCGAAAATGCAAGCTTTGCGTGAATGGGCAATTAAGTTTGAAAAATAGTTTCCGTGGCGGTGCTTTTATCGGTTGTTCTAATTATCCAGAATGTAAATTTACCAGACCTTTATCAAAAGCAAAGGCTGCACAGCAATCACAATTAGCAGAACCAAAATTAATTGGAAAGCATGTTAATGGTAATGATATGCACTTAAAAGTAGGAAGATTTGGTCCATACATTCAATATGAAAAAATACCTGAAACTGTTGATGAAGAAAGTAAAAAAACTAAAAAGAGTAAGAAAAAAAAAGAAAAAGATAATAATAATTTCAAAAATGTTTCAATTCCAAAAGGTATCTCAATCGACTCTATTGACTTGCAAAGAGCAAATTTTTTATGTTCATTGCCTAAAATAATCGGTCAGCATCCTGATACAGGAAAAGACATAACATTAAATTCTGGAAGATTTGGACCTTATTTAAAATGCGAAAATAAATCTGCAAGAATTGAATCTGTTGAGGATATATTTACTATTGGGTTAAATAGAGCTGTTACCATGATAGCTGAGGCTAAACCTGGTAGAGTTTCTTCATCAGAAATTAAGCATTTAGGTGAACATCCAGAAGATAAAAAACCTGTAAGAGTAATGAAAGGAAAGTTTGGTCCTTATATTAAATATAAATCTATCAATGCTACAATACCTGAAGAAAAAGACCCAACTGAAATAACAATGGATGATGCTTTAATTTTAATTGAGAAAAGAAAAGAATATGATAGAAATAAAAAGAAGAAAAGGAAATAAATGAGTATAGAAAAAAAAATAAAAGACTTAGGAATCGAAATTCCGAACGCCCCTGATCCAGTAGGTGCTTATGTAGCATTTAAAAAAGTTGGTAAATTAATCTTTATATCAGGTCAATTGCCAATTAATAAAGATGGAAATCCTATAAAAGGAAAAATTGGAAAAGAATTATCAATTGAAGATGGACAAAGAGCTGCCAAATTTTGTGCAATCAATATAATAGCACAAGCTAAAAAAGCTGTTGGTGGTGATTTAGAAAAAATAAAAAGTTGTATAAAAATTACTGGATTTGTAAATTCGACTGATGACTTTAAAGATCAACCCAAAGTTATAAACCCTGCTTCTGAATTAATATCTACAATTTTTGGAGATGCTGGAAAGCATGCTAGAGCCGCTGTAAGTACGAACTCTTTACCACTTGGTGTTGCTGTCGAAATAGATGCAATATTTGAAGTATAATATATTTATCTACCTATAGAATGATAATTTAATCCCAATTTTTTCATCTTTTTAACAGAATATAAATTTCTCATATCATAAATCTTCAGGTGTTTATTTTTGCAGATTTTTTTAAAATCTAAGCTTTTAAATTCATCCCATTCAGTATGAATGACTATTAAATCGGCATTAGAACATGCATCAACCAAATCATTATTAAATAAGACATTTTTAAGTTTGTCGAACTCATCTTTTTGTCCAGAAGGATCATAATAAGTAATTTTTGCTCTTTTTTTATTTAAATATGGGATCATTAATAGACTAGTAGACTCTCTCATATCATCAGTATTTGGTTTAAATGTGACACCTAAAATAGTGATCTTTTGATTTTTTAGTTTTTTTGATAAAATTCTTTCAATTCTTTTTATTAATAACATTCTTCGATTAAAATTAGATTTAATAACGGATTTTATTATTGTTAAATTTGATTTAAACGTATCCGCAGTTACAGTAATTGCTTTAGTATCTTTTGGAAAACAAGAGCCTCCATAAGCTGGGCCAGCGCGTAAAAAACGGCTTCCAATTCTTTTGTCTAGACCCATACCTAATGAAACATCTTCAACATTTACACCAGTTTTTTCACAGAAATTTGCTATCTCATTAATATAAGAAATTTTTGTCGCTAAGAATGCATTTGATGCATATTTAATCATTTCAGCTCCTCTTCTATTTGTTGAGAAGAAAGTTGCGCCTTTTTTAATTAATGGCTCATATAAAGATTCCATTTTTTTAATTATTTTTTTATTTTTGCATCCTATAACAATTCTGTCAGGATATCTAAAATCTCTTATAGCCTCGCCTTCACGTAAGAATTCAGGATTAGAAACGACTTCAAATAATTTTTTATTTATACTCTTTGAAATTATTTTTTCAATTTTATCTCCTGTAGCAACTGGAACTGTGGATTTTGTAACAATAATTTTGAATTTATTAATATGTTTACTTATTTCTTTTGCAACATTAAAGACAAAAGTTAAATCTGCAGATTTATTTTTCTTTGAAGTTGGGGTACCCACACAAATAAATATTATATCTGAGGATCTTACAGCTTTACTTAAGTCGCTTGTAAATTTTAATCTATGTGACAAAAAATTTTTTTTAACAATCTCGGTAAGTCCTGGTTCATAAATTGGAATTTCTCCTGAGTTTAACAAATCAATTTTATCTTGATTTTTATCAACACAATAAACATTATTACCAAGATCTGCGAAACAAGCTCCACTTACTAAACCGACATAACCAGTTCCTATCATACATATTTTCATAAATTATATTCTTGAAATTTCTAGTGAAGATTTTATATAACCTTTCATTGAACCACAATCCAAATACTTTCCAGAAAAAATATGGCCAATAAATTTATCTTCACTTAATATTAATTTCCTGATTGAATCTGTAATATGAATTTCACCATTTTTACCTGCTTTTTGTTTTTTTAGAATTTTAAATATCTTTTTTGGTAATATATATCTTCCAATAACAGCATATCTTGATGGAGCTTCTTTAATAGTTGGTTTTTCAATAACATCTTTGATAATAAAATTTTCCTTATTGATTTTTTTTATATCAAAAATTCCCCATCTTGAAATATCTCTTTTTTTTACTCTCTTTGAGGCAATGACAGAACATTTGTATTTATTGTGTAAAGATATCATAGATTTAGAGCAATTTTTTTTAATAATTAAATCATCTGGCATTAACATTAGGAAAAAATTTGTCTTAATTAAATTTCTACACTTTAGAACAGCATCGCCAGTTCCCTTTGGTGAATTTTGATAAACAAACTTTATCATTTTTCTATATTTTTTTATTTTTTTATATTCATTTATTAATCTTTCATCTTTTTTCTTCTTAATTATTTTTTTATAAAATTTATCATTCATAAAATATTTTATGATTGGTCTTTTCTTTTTTGATATAATAAAGATGACTTCATTAATTCCTGATTTAATACATTCGTCCAATATATATTCGAGACCAGGTTTTCCATTTATAGGTAAGAGCTCTTTGGGTATAACGCTGGTTAATGGCAATAATCTAGTTCCTAATCCTGCTAAAGGAATAATAGCCTGTTTAATCATTGCTTTCTTTTACATATAATATTTAAAATTTACAAATGAAAATAATTTCGCAGAAAATAAAAATAAAGGAATTTGTACAAAATAAAAAAAAATTAGGTTTTGTGCCTACTATGGGTGGTATACATGACGGTCATATCTCATTGATTAAAAGATCAATTAGAGAATGTGATAATACAGTAGTTTCAATTTTTGTAAATAAACAGCAATTTAACAATAAAAATGATTTTGCTAGATATCCTAGAAACATAAAAAATGACATAAAAAGACTTAATAAACTCAAAATAGATATGCTTTATTTACCAAGACATAAAGAGATCTACATAAAAGGATATAATAAAAATATTAAAATTAATCCCTTTAGAAAAAAATTATGTGGAAAATTTAGACCAGGACATTTTGAGGGTGTGGTTGACGTTGTCGATAGATTTATTAAAATTATAAATCCTATGAGGGTATATTTCGGTGAAAAAGATTTTCAACAATTAAAAATATTAGAGGATTTTATTAAAAAGAATCACCCCAAATGCAGAGTAGTTTCTTGCAAAACTTTAAGGGAGAAAAATGGAGTACCTTTTTCATCAAGAAACTTTTTATTAAATTGTGGAGAGAGAAAAGTTGCTTCAAAAATATTTAAATTAATAAAAAATAGTAAGAAAAAATTAATTTTAAAAGTTATTAGTATAAAAAAAATCAAAAATATTATCTCCGCATTAGGTGTTAAAAAAATTGATTATATTAAAATATTAGATATAAATAAAATTATAAAACCACACCAAAAGAAAAATAAATATAAAATTTTTCTTGCTTATTATATTGGCAAGACTAGGTTGATTGATAATATTTAGTTGTAAAAAAAATAAGCTCCCAATCCTAAAAAAGATAAAAAACCAATAACATCAGTTATTGTTGTTACAAATACACTGGATGCTAAAGCAGGATCTACATTAAATTTCTTAAGTGATATAGGAATTAAAATTCCAAATAAACCTGCCACAATCATATTTAATATCATTGATATCCCTATTAAAATAGAGAGATTAATTTCGTTGAACCACAACTGAACTATTATTCCTGAGATAAGAGCAAAAATTATTCCGTTTAATATTCCAATAAAAAATTCTTTTGAAATAATTTTTCCAATATTTCCTGAGGAAAGTTCTTTTGTTGCTAACGCTCTAATTGTAACAGCCAATGTTTGCATTCCAGCATTACCGCCCATTGAAGCAACAATTGGCATAAGAAATGCCAAGGCCACCATTTGTTCTATAGTAGCACCAAACTTACTAATTACCCAAGTGGCCAATAAGGCTGTAAAGAGATTTAAAAGCAACCAATTGAATCTTCTTTTTGTTTTTTTAAAAATACTATCTGTAATTTCTTCATCACCAACTCCGGCAATTCTTAGTACATCTTCTTCTGCTTCTTCTTTAAGAACAGTATAAACATCATCACCGGTAATCATTCCAACTAATTTATTTTTTTTATCAACAACACCGGCTGAAACTAAATTGTATTTTTCAAAAATATGACCAACTTCTTCTTTATCAATATTTACTGGGATTAAAACCTGAGTTTCTTTCATTATGGAATTCATTTTAGATTCTCTAGAGGTTCTTAAAACTTTTGATGAAGGAACGGTTCCAATAGGTTTGAAATTACTATCAACAATAAAAATTTCTAAAAATTCTTCAGGTAAATCTTTGCTTTCTCTAAGATAGTCAATTGTTTGACCAACTGACCAATTGCTTGGTATCGCCGTAAATTCTCTTTGCATTATTCGAGCGGCAGAATCTTGAGGAAAGCTAAGTCCCTCTTGAAGTAAAAATCTATCTTTTGGTGGCAACTTTTCTAAAACTACATTTTTCTTCTTTTCATCTAAATTTTCAATTATTTTTAAAGCATTGTCAGATTCTAGTCTTCTTAATATATTTGCTATAGATTCTGTGGAAAGAAGTAAAAAAACCTCCGTTTGAATCGACTCATTTAATTCAATAAATATCTCGGGATCTATACTAAATCCTTCTAATTCAAGCAATTTAGATCTATTTTCTGGTAATAAATTTTCAATTATATCAGCAGAATCTGCTGGATCTAATTCTTTTAAAGTTTTATCAATAAATAAAGTATCGTTATCTTTAATCTTTTTGTTAAAAACATTGATAAATTCTT
>Ga0066836_10001739_pt1 | contig 11543 bp, 18 predicted proteins | sample ETNtaG_18_FD_71568 | JGI IMG/M metagenome (GOLD analysis project Ga0066836, IMG submission 71568) | Marine microbial and viral communities from oxygen minimum zone, Eastern Pacific Ocean - ETNP201302SV91 | ecosystem: Environmental > Aquatic > Marine > Oceanic | place: Pacific Ocean: Eastern...
CAAACTGCACTCATCGCATTTGGTCTTGCTGTAATTGCTTCTCTTTATCCATCATATCGTGCGACAAAATTACAACCAGTGGAGGCGATGAGAACTGTCTGACACTGTTTTAGAATTAAAGAATGTAAGCAGAATTTTTGGTGAAGGAGACACAGAAGTTCGCGCACTGGACAATGTATCACTGTCAATAAAGCGTGGGGAGTTTGTTTTAATTGTAGGGAGTTCTGGATCAGGAAAATCTACTCTACTTAACATGATTGGACTGATTGATAGACCAACATCAGGCAGAATTATATTAGATAACACTGAAACTACACAACTTAATGATAATCAAGTTTCACAGTTCAGAAACAAAAAATTAGGATTCATTTTTCAATTTTCTAATCTTTTGCAAGACCTTTCTGTGTTAGAGAATGTAATGCTTCCACAACAAATTCAGGAAGACTCTCCTAATATTATTAAGAAAGCAAAACAATTGTTGGTAAAAGTTGGACTTGAAGATCAAATACTAAAACGTGCAAACAAGATTTCAGGTGGACAGGCTCAACGAGCAGCAATAGCTAGAGGTTTGATTAACAACCCAGCTATAGTTTTAGCAGATGAGCCAACAGGAAACCTTGATTCTCTAACTGCTGCAAATATTGTAAAACTAATGAAAGATATGGCAAAGGAATTCAATCAAACATTCATTGTTGTAACACATGATCGCCAACAATTTCCAGACGTTGATCGTGTTATTACAATCAAAGATGGTCATTCATTTGAAGGTGAGCAACCAGAAATGGAGTTAATAGCATGAGAACTTTACATATAGCACTCATCGCATTTCTTGCCATTACTCCATTAATACCAATTGCATTAGGTGCACCTGGTACATACGGTGTTGCCGATGGAGTTTTACGAGACTCCGTTGTTAGTATAAAATTCCTTGATGCATATTTTGGCACATCAGCCGGAAAAATTGAGGTTGCACCAGGTGACAAAAACGTACCATTTACAATTTCTATGGCAAATGTTGGAACACAGGATATAACTGGAATTAAGGGTCATCTAATACTCCCAGCACAATTTTCATCTCCAGAAGGACGTATTGGAGAAATCATCGCAGATAATAATCAAAAAGCTTCGGCTGGAGATTCATTTTATCTGACATTTTTTGTAGATGTGAGTGAGAGTGCAAATATCAAAAGTTATTCAGGCAATGCCAAAGTAGAATATTCCAGATTGCGTGAGTCCGGTGATAGGCAGGACTTCTTTGATTTCAGATTCAAATTAACAGGTGACAGTACTGTAAATTTGTCTCCTGTCACTCCATACATTACATCACTTACAAATAATCAAGTGACCATTCAAGTTTCAAATGGAGGAAGTGCACCTCTATCAAACGTTGATATTATTTTAAAAAATGATGAAACCTCAGTAAGTGCTACATCAAAATCAAAAAATCTTGAAAATGTAATATTTGATCAGACACATTGGGATGTAGGTACTATTTTACCAAATTCTACAGTAGAGTTTAAAATCAATATTTTTGTTCCTGAAAGCATAAAAAATGAGCCACTTCATTTGCCAATGGAAGTTTCATATTATAATTCACATGGTGAAGCAAAAACTGTAACAAGAGTTACTGACTTTTACATAAATGGGTTAGTTGATCCATATGTTTATGGAGTAAAAGTGATTGATTTGTCTGGAAAACAGACAGTAATTGGTGAGATCTTAAATCAGGGAAATTCAGATGGCTTATTTGGATTTGTAACACTCAAACCACGTGGTGACTCGAACATTCAGGAATCTACACAATACATAGATGAGATAGAACCAGACAGTCCAGTACCATTTAATATTCCAATAGAGTTTGTTGGTGGCGCACGAGGTGGCGAACATGATATTATCATCGAAGTGAGCTATAAAGACTCGATACGAAATGATGAGATGATCACATATGACACTACAATCAATGTGGATGCATTAGCTCTAATTGGAACAAATGATAGTGATTCATCAGCAAGTGGAATTGTAGTAATTATAATAATAATTGGAATTATTGCTTTCTTGTATAAGAAAGGAAAACTTCCAATAATAAGTAAAAAACTAAAACAGTAATTACAATTCCAGAGGATCAAAAATCTTTACTGTTACATTCCGTTCCTTTGCTTCTTGTACAATTGCTTTTTTCAATAATGCATTATTTGTGACTAGAACTACTGATTTCTCTATTAAAAGTTCAATTAAAATACAATCAGTTTTTGATAGTTTTTTTTCTTCTAGAATATCGGAATCATCAATATATTTTTCTGCCTCAAACAATGCATTAGCCTTTTGTCCAACCACTGAATTTTGATCAAATCCATAATACTGAAAAGTACCAATCTGTTTTAATTTGTTAACTACTTGATCAAATGTCAGAATTCTGTTATAGGTAATTCGTTCATTTTCAATAAAGAAATTGATCACAGCATCAAAAGTAAGAAATTTACTTTCTTTTTCAGAAAATTTCTGAAGTCCTTCAACTACTTGCCTATTATCTAACATAATGTATGATATGATACTTTCATCAAAAAGGAGGTACTGGACTTTAGTTTCTTCTACCGGTTTTTCTACCACAGCTTCCGTTTCCACTTCTACCGGTTTTTCTACCACAGCTTCCGTTTCCACTTCTACCGGTTTTTCTACCACAGCTTCCGTTTCCACTTCTACCGGTTTTTCTACCACAGCTTCCGGTTGATTCTGGACTTCACTAACTGTTTCGACAACATGATGAAGTTTTTCCTCAACTTTCTTTTTTTGTTCTAAAATTCTTTGTCTGATACCTCTCTCTCTTCGCTCTTTCTTCCTTTTTTTGATATTTTTTTTGAAAAAGTTTCCTTTTCCCATCTCAATATGTATAGACTAAATGATACATAAGTTTAAAAAACTCTCGTGACATAGACTGTCGGAGTTTGTGTTGAGCAAGTCCAACCTTTCTCCGTCCTGCCTTAATTAACTTCATTGCGCAATCAAGTGATTCTGTATACGTATGATCAGAAAGCTTCATAGAGCAAAAATTGCAGATTAGTTCAGTCATTTATTCTAATATACGTTCATTATAGAAAAATATGATGTTATTAGCAAAATTCTTAATTTACACTAGATTTAACAGGATCTACAATGAATCTGACTGAAGCAGATGCACGAGTCTTCCTAACTGAAGGTCTTTTGTCTGCAGATATAGAAGAACATGAAGAGGCCATAGAGAATTATGATAAAGCATTAGAAATTGTACAATCTGTAGAAATATACCTAAACAAAGGAATTTCATTAGCAGAACTTGAACGTTTTGAAGAGGCACTAGAATGTTATGATAAGGCTACAACTCTTGAGCCAAATGACTCTTTGTTATGGTACAACAAAGGAGTTGTACTTACTGATCTAGAAAGATTCGACGATGCAATAATAAATTATGAAAAGGCAATTAGTATTCAACCTGATTATGCTGATGCATGGTACAATAAAGCAGAACTATTGAAACACCAAGGTCTAGAAGATGAAGCAAATAACTGCTTTAACAAGGTAAAAGAGATTGAAGGTAATTAACTACTTTGTAGATAACAATAGCTTCCTCATGTCTTGACAATCTTTACAAATTGGCTTTCCTTTATATTTTGGATTACCCTCTTTGATCTTTAATTTTCCTTCAATTTTTTTACAAATACAACATAATACCATGATTTTTACAAAATTAGTTTAGAATAATATTATAAACATCTTGTGACTTGATCGATCACTAATGTCAGAAATTGAACTTCCAAAAGAACTCAAAAGAATAATTCTTGATGGTGCAGAAGAAACAAAATTAGGTGATAAAAAAGGCGCAATTAAGCAATATCGAAAGGGCAATTTACACATTAGAGAATATGAATCAAAATTCACGGTCCATTCAGATATGGCTGATCCAAGAAAAGATCCAATCGGCCATTTACTTTTAGATGCACAGGAAGTTCTAATTGGTTTGGTTGGAGCTGCACTTGGTGGTGGATTGGTTGGTAAGTTAATTTACAATATGAAAAAAGATTCCTTATTCAAAAACCAACAATCCATTGTTGGAGGTCTGACTGCTTCTTTTGTGACAGGTTACATTTCTTATTACATTGCTAAAAAACTAAAGGAAAAAATGATGAATAATGAATGATAAATTACAAACAATTCAAAAAAAGATTAATTTCATTGCAGCAGAAATTCGTGAACACAAAATTGAATTATACAGACTTCACAAAGAACTCCAAGAAGCAATTAACAAACAGCAAGAACTAAAGGAGTAATCTAATTGGTTTTGGGCAGAACAATATACGTATTTTTTAAACTACTTCCAACCATATTAGCTCTAAGAAAGGACAGAGTACTTTGGATTTCAAACGATGGCAAGAACATAGATCAGAAACGATTTAAGAAAAATGCAAGAAGAATACTAAACACATGTATTTCATTAGGTCCAGTATACATCAAATTTGGACAATGGCTTTCATCAAGAGCCGACATACTTCCACAACCATATCTAGAGGAATTATCGAAACTACAAGATAGTGTTCCTCCAGTTTCTTTTGAGAAAGTAAAACCCATAATTGAACAAGATATTGGAAAAATTGAAGAAAAATTTGATAGCTTAGATCGAAATGCACTTTCTGGTGCATCACTAGGTCAAGTGTATAAGGCAATTAAGAATGGACAACAAGTAATTGTCAAGGTAAGGCGACCTGGGATTGAAAAAATGGTGGAAGCGGATCTGAAAGTATTGATGAAGATAATTCCATTTGCGATGAAATTTGTAGATCCAAACCTAAGATTTTCAATTATTCCCATTATGAAGCAATTTGTCGAATCAATTCATGAAGAGATGGATTATTCAAAAGAATCTGAGAATCTAAAAGATATTAAAAAAAATATGATACCATATGAGAATGTAGTCATACCAAATGTACATGATGATTATTCAACAAAAAATATTCTCACAATGGAGTATATACCTGGAATTAAGGTTACAAATATTGAAGCACTTGATAAAAAAGGAATTGATAGGCAAAAACTTGTCATCGATATACACAAAGTTTTCTTTACCATGCTTTTGAGACATTCAATCTTCCATGCTGATCCACACCCTGGTAATATTTCAGTCAAAGATGATGGTACTCTAATTCTGTATGACTTTGGAATGATTGGAAGACTAAACAATGAAACAAGATTGCGTCTAGTTCGCCTTTATCTTGCTCTGGTGGAGAAAGATCCTCCAAGAACAGTAAACGCAATGGATGAATTGGGAATGTTAGCACCTGATTTCAATAGAGATGTTATAGAGAAAGGCATCGAGATGTCTATAAAATCAATGTATGGCAAAAAACCTGATGAGATGGAGGTAGAAGCGCTAATGTCTCTTGCTAACAAAACAATGTCAAAATTTCCATTTAAACTACCAAAGCACTTGGCACTATATCTGAGGATGTCAACCATTATAGAAGGAATATACCATACTCATAAGGTTGATTTTAAATTCATCAAAGTACTCAGACAAATTTTAGAAGAAGAATCTCTAATCAAAGATGCGTACATTGAAGAAATAAAACACTCATTCAAAAGATTTGCAAAAACACTTGATGATACACTTACAATTGCACCTGAGATAAAAAAATTCATGGATGAGAATCGTATCATACAGTATAACAATAATAAAAAATCAAATGTAATACTTTCAGGCAGTATAGTATCATCTGCAGTCTTTATTGGTTCTACATTTTTGTTTCAGACAAATGAGACACTTGGCATAGCAGGAATGATCGCATCAATTGCAATTTTTGGAATTTTTGCCTTTTTTAGGAAGAGATAACACAACATAATCTTTTATTCTATCCTTTTGTGCTGATCGCCATCTTTAAACAATTTCTAGTGGTAGCTATACTGTCGTTGAAATGTCAGAAACTAAGGTAAAAAAATCAAAGAGAATCAAAAAGGAAATTGAAGATGATATACACGACGATGAACTAACCAGATTAGACAGACTAAAAACCGGTAGACGAAATTTTTCTTAATAGTAATCGTTCTGAAGATTTTTAATTACAAGAAAAAAACATGATTTAGATTATAATGATAATAGTATTTGAGGGAGGAGATCAGGCAGGAAAAAAGACTCAATCTGCATTACTAGAGAAGAAACTCAAATCAGTAAAGATCAAGACAAAGATCTTCTCATTTCCAGATTATTCAACACCAATAGGTAAAGAAATCAACAAATATTTGCATGGAAAAAGAAAGTTTCCACCACAAGTCATTCACTGTCTTTTGGCTGCAAATAGATGGGAAAAGCTAGACGAGATCAAAAAAGCACAACAAAAAAACTCAATTGTTATAATGAATAGATATAGAGAATCCAATTTGATCTATGGACTAGTAAATGGTCTAAAACTGGATTGGCTTGAAAACTTAGATCTTGGTCTTCCAAAATCGGATCTAGTTATTGTCTTGGATGTACCACAAACTGAATCATTCAGTAGAAAAAGATTAAATCGTGACAGATTTGAAAAAAATAAAGATTTTTCTAATAAGATATCAAGAACGTATAGAAAAATGGCTGTGAAAAAAAAGTGGAAAATTGTTGATGCAACAAAATCGAAACAAGATGTACACGAGGATATAATGAAGATCTTTGGAAAAAAGATAGGAATATGAAAAAAGCATACCTAGAGATCACTGATCCTATTCATGATTTTATTCGTCTAAATGAAACTGAGAGACAAATAATCGATACGCCGGTATTTCAGCGATTACGAAGAATCAAACAACTATCTGGTGCACACCTAACATATCCTGGCGCCCAGCACACAAGATTTGAGCATTCACTTGGTGTCATGCATATTGCATCTATGGCTGGTGCATCACTACAATCCAAAGGAACCATGACAAAAGATGATATCTTAAACTTGCGTATTGCAGCTCTACTTCATGACATAGGACATGGTCCATTTTCACATCTATTTGAGGAAGTTTTACAGAGAAAAAAGAAAAAAGGTCATGAACAAATTGGAAAACAAATCATACTCAAAACTGAGATTGGTGACATTATTTCCAAAAATGGTTTCAACAAGAAATTAATCCACAATCTTGCTGTGGGTGAATCTAGATTGCAATTCATGAATGAGATTATTTCCGGCGCACTATCTGCAGATATGATGGATTATCTTCTTCGTGATGGATATTTCACAGGAGCAGAACATGCAAAAATTGATCATAATAGGATTACATACTCACTTGATGTCTATAAGAGAAAACTGGCACTGGATCAGTCAGCTTTGGTAAATTTTGAGACTATGATGATATCAAGATTTCAAATGTTCAAAGCAGTATACTTTCACAAGACTGTACGTGCTGGTGAGGTAATGCTACTAGAAGCAATGACACTTGCGGATGATGAACTAGGATTGACATCACTAACATTGGATGAGTATGTCAAGAAAACTGATGAATCCATCATGGAATCATTATTATCTATTCCAGAAACTAACTCAGAGTTAAGGGCTGCTAAGAAAATTTCTAGAGATTATCAAAACAGAAGATTATTCAAATGTGTCTTTGAAAAGACTATTTCATCAAATCTTAGCACAAAAGTCATGCAGGAATTAAAAGATAGGATTATGAAAAAATCAAAGGTAAATGCTGATCAAGTCTTTCTTGATACATCAACTACACACTCGATTCCTTTAACACCATCGAAGAAAGAATCAAAGTCAATAATCCTAGTAAAAAAAGACGTTAAAAAAGTCACATCAAAGCAAATCCCAATCTCAAAAATCCCATTAGTGTCTTCAATGTCTGGAAAGATGAACATACTTAGAGTATACACTCAACAAAATAATCGTAAAAAAGTTGAAATTACTGCAAAATCAATTCTTGGTGAACTGAGATAATGAAAAAACGAATTGTCATCAAATTTTCTGGTAAGGTTTTTGCAATGGAAAATATCAAAACTCTTAAGGACTATGCAAGATTCCTAGTAAAAATCAGCAAGACACATCAGGCAATTGTAATAGCTGGTGGTGGAAAGATTGCGAGACATTACATTAACCATGCCCGCTCGTCAGGAGTTGATGAATCTACACTAGATGAGTTGGGAATTGAAGTATCACGTTTGAATGCCAAACTTCTCATCTATGCATTAAAAGATAAGGCATATCCTCATCCACCAACAACCCTAAAAGAAGCACAGCAGGCTGTTCATAGCGGATTAATAGTTGTAGCTGGAGGCCTACATCCAGGACAGAGCACAAATGGGACGGCTGCTTTAATAGCTGAAAAGATTAACGCTGAGCAATTCATCAATGCAACTGATGTAGATGGAATTTTTGATTCTGATCCTAACAAGAACAAAAAAGCCAAACTTTTCAAGCAAATTGATATGAAAGATCTAAAGAAAATACTAATTCATGAAGATTCTGTGGCTGGAGGATATGATCTAATGGATATAGTGGCTCTGAAAATCATCGAAAGGTCAAAAATCAAAACCAGAGTAATAAAATCAAATATCAAAAATCTTGAAAAAGCAATTAAAGGTCAGATGACTGGAACTGAAATTCTCCTATCAAAAAAATAATCATCATTTTATTTCATCCTGAATAGTTGGATATGCTTCTGACCATATCATGATTTTATTTCCAGCGAATTCTTCAATTCCTGATTCTGTCACTTTTTTGAAGATTTCACCAGCTTCATCTTTTTCAAGATCTTTAGATTGACTTTTTGTATATCCATCTTCATCAACTAGTAAAACAATATACCCTTCTGGTTTTTTGATCACTGCTGAAAAGTTCTCTTCCCCAACTGGATAGAACTTTCCTTCTTTTTTCTTAGTAGTTAGTGTTAACATGGCAAATCCTGCAATTTCGAAAAGTTTCATTTGTGCCTTATTGGAGCGAATTTTCCCCTCTTGAACTGCTTGAAAATATTGCATGATTATGTTGTAATATAGCACTATATGGATTTTCTATGTTAACATTTAAGAGAAGAATCTAATCCAATTGCACTATTGAACCCCAAAATTTTTGTCGGTGCAATAATTGGAGTCTTAACAATAGTAGTTTTAGGAATCGCTTATTCTGGAACATCAATAATTGACGATACATCAGAAAATGTGTTTTTTACATCACCATCAGATTCAACATCACCAGTTATACCACTAATAATTGATTTGGAAAACATTGAGATTCTTGATGTTGATGAAAGAGTAGCATATATTGAAATATCATTTAAGGTTACAAATCCCAATTACAAATCAGTTATTCTAGAGATGATTCGATATAATGTATTTGAAGATGACACCAAAATCGGTACAAAAAGCATTGGAGATCGAGCTGCACCTGGAGGACTAGTTTCAGCCTCGAACTATTTTACAATTCTCAATGATCGCCCAGCTATTATCAAAGACAAGTTTACTATAATGAATGATGGAAATATACCTGAGATTTGGTCTGCATTAGAGAGTGATTCCGCTAATTGGCGAATAAGTGGAGATGCATTTTACAATCTAAGTTCAATGACTTCAGGCGGGGAAAACGAGTTACAATTCGAATTTGTACCATGAATGTATCATAGAATCTTAAAATTATGATTATATGTTAAAAAATCAATAAAATTACCATCAATATTATATTCTATCTTTTGGCGAAATTTTCCATGGCAGAAGCAGGTATGGCCGCATTTGGATCAGCAATTGGGGTAGCAATCGCATTAGCAGTTGTTACATTTGCACTAAGAGGCAAAGGACACCCAGACGATACAAGCGAGTAATAAAAAAACAAAAGAACTACAAACTTCTTTTTTATTCTTTTTCATCAATTATGCCAGATCTATCTTTAGAACTACCAAGTAGATTCATCAGATTTAGCGTTTTGGATTCTCTCTTATGCGTAAAACATCTTTCATAATATTGACAAGTTGAACATTCAATTGATGGTTCCACAATCGGCGTCTTTTTTTCTTTTAAAAGTGCTTCATAGGTTCTAACACGACGAACAGTTTCTTCAAACATTTTCTTATCTCTGGTTACAGAAAATGATGTCTCCTTACCTTTACTATCAATGTAAATAATAACTCCATCAATTTTATCATAAATCCACATACATGCATTCATGTACAAAATATCTTTTGCAAAAGGATCATCAGGAAACACATCAACTGATTTGAATATCATCACAATGTCATCAGCAATCATATCTGCCTGACCTTCCAATTTCAGATTATCCAGAGAATATTGAGCAGGTTTTGAGCCATATTCCAATTTTCTAAACATGCCACCTAATAGGTCTGAGAAACGAGAGCGTTGTGGTTCTAAACCATCCAGTCGATCATAAAAAGAACGTCTGATGCATCTTGTGACCTCAAACGCATGTATTTTACCCAAGTCTTCCAAATCTATTTTATAATCTAATTCCCTTCCAACGGCTTCAATAGAATTTTTGATAGTTGTTCTAAAATCGCGATCTCCCAACATGATAGGATCAGATGAACAAGCTGGGTGTTTTAAAGTTGCTTATGAGAGAATTCAGGCACAAATAGAGGGTAAAAACAGACTTTTTTCATTCAATTTTTTTAAGAAAGTCTACCATATCAATACGTTCAGAATTTGCCATTTTCACGAATCCTTCTAATAACTCCATTTGTATATGAGATGAGTTATCAGAGGTTTTTTTCAAATTTGAGATATTGAATGGTAGAAGATCTGATATCTTACCATCACAATATGCTTTTGTGTATCTTTCAAACAGTGAGAAGGTGAATTTTGGAGCAGTATTCTGTAATTTTGTGAGCATTTCCTGAATCGGTATCTCTTCTGTATCATAATATTCACCTGCAAAAAACTCATTCATCATCATGTCTCTGTCACCAGAATCTGATATCGATAATGCAACAAGTAGTCCCTTTTTTGTAAGATGATAGTATGGCATGCCATTTTCCTGCAATACTTTTGGTCCCCTTTTTAGAGGAAGTCTACCCTCCTCCACCACAATGCCTAGAGGAATTAGAACCTCATCAAGATCTCGAAAGATTCCAGAGTAAATATTCTTCCAAAGGATATTATTCTTTTCTGCAATTGTTTGAGAGATTGCAGTCCTAGTTTTTGACGCTGAATTTGATGTACTTGCTAGATGGTTAATGATTGCACGCTGTCTGGCGGCTTCACCTGTTATTTTATTTGGGCTTGTTTTGAACGTATCAAATATTGCCAGTTTTGTTTTTTTCACAGCCATTTCATGAAACTCGCAAAAATACTCGTGCTATGAACTTCACATTGTGTCTATTATTATAACATAATTTTACCATTTTATGTTAGTATCAGAATATGCTCAAATATAATAATTTACATTCAGTTAATATTTTACATCTTAAGTGTTAAATATACTTAGCCAGCGATTTTGATCAATGAAATCTCGAAACCATAAGTATGCTCTAATACTTATGGCCGCAGTCGCTATGACGGCAACAGGTGCCTTATCAACAGCGTATGCTCAGCAAGTCAGTGATGG
>Ga0066836_10001741_pt1 | contig 11534 bp, 10 predicted proteins | sample ETNtaG_18_FD_71568 | JGI IMG/M metagenome (GOLD analysis project Ga0066836, IMG submission 71568) | Marine microbial and viral communities from oxygen minimum zone, Eastern Pacific Ocean - ETNP201302SV91 | ecosystem: Environmental > Aquatic > Marine > Oceanic | place: Pacific Ocean: Eastern...
ACCAACTTCACATTTAATAGGTCTCACATCTGATAGACCTCTACCATCGATTCTTTTTTTAGTTTTAAGTATTTTTGTTCTTACAATGTCTTTTTCTAAATTTTTTAACTGCAACAATATTTCAAGTTCAGAATAGGTTTCATCTCCTTCAAATAAGGATTTACATTTTTCTTTTGCCAAATTAACTAAGTCTGACCTTTTTTTCTTGTCTTTTTCGGAAAAAGCTTTTTCTAAATCTTTCATTAACTCTTTTGAAATTTTATTTTTTAATTTGCTATAATCTTTTTCTTCTATTTTCCATTCTTCTTTTGAACACTTCTTCTTAAGATTTTCTATCGCTTTAATTGCTGGAACAAATTTTTCATGTCCAAATTTTACAGCATCTAACATTTGTTTTTCGGTCAATCCAGATGCTTCGGATTCAACCATCAATACAGCATCTTTTGTTCCTGCCACTACAAGATCTAATTTTGATTCTTTTAATTGTTCTTTAGATGGGTTTAAAACATATTCATTATTTATATATCCGACTCTTGATGCTGCCACAGGCCCTTGGAATGGCAATCCAGAAATTGCTAAAGCTGCTGAAGATGCAATAATTGATAATACATCAGCCTCATTTTCATTATCATAAGAAAGCACTGTTGGTAAAACCTGAACTTCGTTTCGAAAACCTTCTGGAAATAATGGGCGAATGGGTCGATCTATTAATCTTGAAATTAATGTTTCAGATTCCGTAGGTCTTGCTTCTCTCTTAAAGTAACCTCCGGGTATTTTTCCTGCTGCATAATACTTTTCTTGATAGTTTACCGATAGTGGAAAATAATCTATTTCTTCATTAACTTTTTTTGCTCCAACAACAGTAGCAATAACAACTGTTTCTCCGCAGGTTGCAATTATAGCTCCATCAGCTTGTCGTGCTATCTTTCCTGTTTCAAGTGTTATTTTCTTGTCACCTAATTTAATTTCTTCTTTATGTACTTTAAACATTTATTTTCTTAAATTTAATTTTGTTAATATATTTTTATAGGATTCTGAATTATTTTTTTTAAGATATTCCAATAATCTCTTTCTTTGATTTACTGCCTTCAATAAACCTCTCGTTGAGTGTTTGTCACTTTTATTTTTCTTAAAATGATTGGATAAAATATTTATTTTTTCACTTAATAATCCAATCTGAACTTCAGAAGATCCAACATCTTTAGAATTAATTTTTAAATCATTTATAATTTTTTTTTTATTTTGATTCATGGTTATTTATTTTTACTTATTAATCTCTCTATTTTCTCAGCATAATCAAACGATTTATCACTAACAAAATAAACTTTTGGTAAAAATTTCATATCAACTTTTTTTGATAAAGCCTTTCTAATTGAATGTGAAAATTCAGTCAATATATTAACTGTTTTTTCTGTATTTTTACCGCCAAGCGGTATTACGTAAGCTCTGGCATTCTTTAAATCTGGACTCATTCTAACCTCGGTTACAGTAATATTTTTTGTCTCTAAAGTTGGAACTTTGGCTTCATCCCTTAGAAAAATTTGACCTAAAGATTGCTTTATCAATTCTCCCACCCTTAATTGCCTTTGTGTAAAGGGGGCATTATTATTTTTTATCATTAAATTCTTCTCTCTGTTTCTACAACTTTGTAAACTTCTATAACATCTTTTTCTTTAAAATCTGTAAAATCTTTAAGGGTTATACCACACTCAAGTCCCGCTGTGACTTGTTTTGCGGCATTTTTTTCTCTAAAAATGCTTCCTATTGAACCAGTATACAATACATTTCCATCTCTAATTAATCTAGCATTAAGATTATTAGATATTTCACCATCTATAACTTTTGAACCAGCTACTTTTCCAACTTTCGAAACTTTAAAAATAGTTTGAACTTCAGCAGAACCTACTACTTCTTCTTTTATATCTGGTTTCAATAAACCGGATAAAGAATTATTTATATAATCCAAAACTTCATAAATAATATTGAAGAATTTTATTGTTACCTTGCTATCTTCTGCTAGTTTTTTAGCTTCTTTATTTGGTCTTATGTTAAATCCAATCACAATTGCATTTGAAGCGTTAGCCAAAGTTACATCTGTTTCTGTAATTACGCCTATGTTTGATAAGATAATTTTAGGTTTAACTTCTGCATGTTTAATTTTTTCTATTGCATTTTTAAGTGCCTCGTTAGAACCTTGCACATCAGATTTAATAATTATTGGTAATTCTTTTGGTCCTTCATTGCTATCAAACGCTACATCTTTGTTTGCTAGAACTGCTGAAGTTTTTTTAGATTTACTATTTTCAATTCTATAATCATTTATCTCTTTAGCCTTTTCCTCAGAATCTACGACGATTAAATCATCCCCTGCTAAAGCAGACTTATTCATACCTAGAATTTCAACAGGAGTAGATGGTAGGGCATAATCAACATTTGTGCCTTCGTCATTTATCATTGCTCTAATTTTGCCCCATGTATTACCACTTACAAAATAGTCGCTTTTTTTTAATTTTCCATTAGTTACCAATACTGTTGATACTGGTCCTTTACCTTTATCAATCCTTGATTCTAAAATAACTCCAACAGCAGGTCCTTCAAAATTTGCTTTTAAATCTAAAAGATCTGCTTGCAAAGCAATATTGTCTTTTAATTTATCTAAATTTTTTTTTGTAGTTGCTGAAACTTCAGCAAACAATGTATCTCCGCTTAATTCTTCTGCAATAAGTTCATATTGTAAAAGTTCATTTTTTATTTTTTGTGGGTCTGCCGCTGGCAAATCTAATTTATTTATTGCAACTATAATTGGAACTTTTGCTGCTTTAGCATGTGTTATAGCTTCTACTGTCTGCGGCTTAACTCCGTCATCTGCAGCTACCACTAAAATTACTATATCAGTAACTTTTGAGCCTCTAGCTCTCATTTGTGTAAAAGCAGCATGACCAGGTGTGTCAATAAATGTTATATCTTTTCCTTTTTCTGTTTTAACTCTATATGCTCCAATATGTTGGGTAATTCCACCATGTTCATTAGCAACAACATCCGTTTTTCTTAAAGAATCTAATAATGAAGTTTTTCCATGATCAACGTGACCCATCACAGTTACTATTGGAGGTCTTGGTTTTAAATTTTTGTTATCTTTTTTTTCTGGTTTTAAAATATTTAAATCAGGTTTTTTTTCTCTGATAGGTATGTTCCCAAATTCTTTTACAAGATATTCGGCGGTATCTGCGTCAATACTATGATTGATGGTTGCAACTACACCCATGCCTAAAAGATGTTTAATCACGGCGCTTGATTGCATTGCCATTCTATTAGAAAGCTCTTGTATTGTAATTGTATCTGGAATATTTACTTCGTGAACAATTTTTTTGACTTCAATTTTCTTTTTCTCAGAATCTTGACTTTTCTTAGCTTTTAACCTTGCTCGTTTAACTGAAGATAAGCTTCTTTCTCTCTGGTCAAATGTTTCTTCGTCTAAAGCTTTTGATAAAGTAAGTTTGTATTCCCTTTTTGATGCAAAACCTTTTTCTTTTCCTAAACTACTTTTTTTTTGTTGTAATTCTTCTTCTGAATTTTTATATCTTTTTGTGGCTCTTTCTTCAGCCATTTTTCTTATATCAAAATTTTTATTTAACGGCCTTTTTTGAGCAAAACCCCCAGATTGTTTGGGTTTAATAAAATTTTTATCCTTTGAAGGAAATTTTTTTTCTTCCCATCTTCGGGATGTTTTTTTTTCTATAACTACAGAAGTTTTCCCTCTATTTGGTGTAAAACTTTGAGTGTTGCGTGAACCTTTTGATGATACACTTAAAGTGAGTTTTTTCTTTTTTATTTTTTTTTCTTCCATAAGAATTCATTTTCCTTACTTAAACACAATATTTCTGGCATTTATGATAAGGTCGTCAGCTTCATTCTTGGTTAAAGCAAATTCCTCAAGATATCCATCTATCTTATATTTAACACCTTTTTTTTCATCATAGCCACCTATTAATTCATCTGTAGAAAGTTCTGCAAAATCTTTTAAAGTTTTTATTTTTTTTTCACCTAATGTTAAAAGCATCCCTGGAGTTAAACCTTTGTGATTTACTAATTCTTCATCAATACCAAGATCTTTTATTCTTTTTTCTATATTTTCTTTTTCTTTTTCTAGATATTCTTTAGCTCTTTCTTTTAATTCTTTCGCGGTATTTTCGTCAATACCTTCAATTTTTGAAATATCTTCCTCGGAAGATTTAAAAATCTCTTCGATACTTGAAAAACCTTCGGCAACTAAAAGTTGCCCTAAAGTTTCGTCCACTTCAAGATTTTTTATAAAAATTTCTGTCTTATCTTTAAATTCTATTTGTCTTTTTTCAGATTCTTCTTTTTCCGTTAATATATCAATTTCATAATCAATTAGTTTTGAAGCCAATCTAACATTTTGACCTCTTCTACCTATTGCTTTACTTAAATTCTCTTCAGTCAAAATAACTTCTATTCTTCTATTTTGATCATCAATTATAACTTTTTGAATTTCTGCTGGAGCTAAAGATCTTACAACAAGTGTAGCTACATCTTCTGACCAATTAACAATATCTATTTTTTCTCCGGAAAGTTCATTAACCACTGATTGAACTCTGCTACCTCTCATACCAACACAAGCTCCAACTGGATCGATAGATGAATCTTTAGATAAAACACAAATTTTTGCTCTACTACCAGGGTCTCTTGCTGATGATTTTATTTCTATTATTCCATCATAAATCTCTGGAACTTCTTGAAAGAAAAGTCTTTCCATAAATTTAGGATGAGCTCTAGAAAGAAATATCTGTTGTCCTTTATTTTCTCTTATTACATCGTAACAGTAAGCCTTAATTCTATCTCCAGTTTTTAATATTTCTCTTGGTATCAGTTCTTCTTTTCTGATGATGGATTCAGACCTGTTTAGATCTATAATGACATTTCCGTATTCTACTCTCTTTACTATACCACTTAAAATTTCTCCCTTTTTATCAATAAAATCATTATATTGTCTTTCTCTTTCTGCGGCACGTACATTTTGAGTTATAACCTGCCTAGCAGTTTGAGCGGCTATCCTTCCAAAGTCAACTGGTGGTAATTCTTCAAAAATTTCGTCTCCTAGTTTAACATCCTTTTTCTTTTCTTTTTCTATTGCATGTTCTAATGAAATTTCTGTATCAAAATTTTCTGGACTTTCTACAATTGTTAAAACTTTATGCAAACTTATGTCCCCACTTTCTCTATCAATTGTTGCTCTTATATTATTTTCAGATCCGAATTTAGTTTTGGCAGCCTTTTGTATAGCTGATTCCATTGAACTGAGAATTATCTCTTTATCAATTGATTTTTCTAATGCTACAGCCTCGGCTATTCTCAATAACTCTACTTTATCTGATCTTTGATTCAGCATAATTTATATTTGTCTCCTCTAAAAAAAAATGGGCAAAAGCCCATTTTGTATTTTCCAGGTAACTTAAGTGTTTATTTAATTTAAATTAATATATTTTTCAAGATCTACCTTTTAAAAACTGCTGTTTTATCAGTTTTTTCCCAAGAAAATTCACCATTTGGTCCTGGTTTTCTCCCAAAATGACCATAAGCAGATGTGCATTCATATATAGGTCTATGCAAAGATAACATTTCTTTGATACCTCTAGGACTTAGATCAAAATTATCATTGATTAATTTTTCAACATGTTTGCATTTTTCTTCATCCCCATCAAATAAATCAACATAAATTGATAAAGGTTTGGAAACACCAATTGCGTATGCAAGTTGAATTAAGCATTTATCAGCTATTTTTGAGGCAACAACATTTTTTGCCACATATCTTGCAGCATACGCAGCTGATCTATCTACCTTGCTTGGATCTTTTCCGGAAAAAGCTCCTCCACCATGTGGGGCAGCTCCTCCATAAGTATCAACAATAATTTTTCTTCCAGTCAAGCCAGAATCTCCATCTGGCCCACCAATTATAAATTGGCCTGTTGGGTTTACATAAAATTCTTCATCTTTAAATCCAGATAATAATTCTTTTGGAATAGATTTTTCTAAATACGGTCTAACAATTTCTTTTACTTGTGCTTGGTTTACTTTTGGAGAATGTTGTGTTGAAATAACTACTGAAGTAACTTTTTTTGGTTTTCCATTTTCATACATCATTGTAACTTGGCTTTTCGAATCTGGTTCTAGATTATCTGCGCTACCATTTTTCCTATCCGCAGCCATTAATTCTAAAATTTTATGCGAATAGTAAATAGGTGCTGGCATTAAAACTTCTGTTTCATTACAAGCATAACCAAACATTATTCCCTGATCTCCAGCTCCTTCGTCTTTATTTCCTTTCGAGTCAACACCCATCGCAATATCAGCTGACTGAGAATGTAAATGAACATCTATACTGCAATTTTTCCAATGAAAACCTTTTTGCTCATAACCTATATCTTTAATACAATTACGAACTTTTTGAATTAAATCATCTTTTTTAATTTCGGGTCCTCTTGTTTCCCCAGCCAAAACAACTTTATTTGTTGTTGTTAAAGTTTCACAAGCAACTCTAGAAAGAGGTTCTTTTGCTAAATAAGTATCTACAACCATATCAGAAATCCGATCACAAACTTTATCAGGATGTCCTTCGGATACTGATTCGCTTGTAAATAAATATGATTTTTTAGTCATTTAACTTTTTATTTTTTTTATAAATTAAGATTAGCAATATATACAAAAAAATTATTAAAAAAAATATTTTATTTCCATAGTTGGAATATAAAGTTGTTCCCGCAAACTGTGGTATTTTATGCTCAACACTACCTGATTCCCTTGTATCTAGAAATTTGATTGATTGACCATTTGGATTAATAAAACCTGAAATACCTTTGTTTGCCGATCTTGCAATAAAAACTCCTTCTTCGACTGATCTATAAATAGCCTTTGTATAATGCTGATGTGGACCTATTGAATCTCCAAACCAAGCATCTTCTGAAATATTTATTATTAAATCAGGGTATTGATTTTTCTTTTTCATCTTACCAGGATAGATTATCTCATAACAAATTAATGGAAGAACTAATTTCTCATTAAATTTACTACCTAAATTTATTATTTTTCTTACATTGCCTGCTGAAAATGAACTGTATCCAGGCGTAATTTTTTTAAGTCCTATTTTAGATAAAATTCTTTCAAGTGGTAGAAATTCACCAAAAGGAACAAGATTAATTTTATTATATACATGCAAAATTTCAAGTTTATGATTTAGGATTACCAAACTATTAAAATATTTCCTATCATATGAATCATTGGTATTAACAAAATTATTTATACCTAAAGCAATTAAATGATTTTCAGAAAATTGATCTATGAACAAATCTTTATATAGATTAATATTTTGCAAATTCGATTCATAAAATATCCCTTCAGGCCAAATAAATATGGTTTTCTTATCCTTTTTAGGCTCACTAATTTTTATTAATCTTTTTAATTGATCAAATTCGCTGTTGATACTGTATTCTTTAAGTGAAAAATTTGGAGAAATTATTTTTACATAAATATTTTGTTCAAAATTATAATTGCTAGAGTTGATTTTATATGATCCGTATAAATAATTTACTATAAACATAGATAAAAAAACTAAAAGAAAAAAAACATTTTTTCTTATTATTTTTTTTTGAAAAAAAAGAAAAGGTAAGCAGAAAAAAGTTATAGAAATTAAACTTAATGAGTAAGCACCTATTATTGAAAGTATTTGTATAGATTCAATTGACCATGACCAAGTATATGAAATTAAGTTCCAGGGAAAACCCGTAAGTAAATTTCCTCTTAGATACTCAAAAATAGAAAATAGCAATGAAAAAAGTAAAATAAAACTAATATTTTTTTCTGAAAAACGTCCCGCTATCAATAGCGCTAATCCAAAAAATATAGATAAAAATAAAGGTATTAATATTAGAGCAAAAGGAATTAAATTTTTAAAAATTTCATCATGAGTTAGTGATATAGAAATCCAATAGTTTCCAAAAAGAAAAAAACCAAAACCAAAAGAGCAACCTAAATAAAAAAAATACCTATTTGATTTTTTTTTCCTGTAGATTGATTTTGTTCTTTTTTTTATTAAAAAAATTAAAAACAAAAGAATTGAAAATGTAAAAAAATTTACAAATGTTAAACTGTATGGAGCAAAACCAAATATTGTAATTACACCAAGTAAAAATGGCCCTAAAAAAATAACAAAAATTTTATTGTTTAACAAGCTGATCAAATTGAATCTAAAATCCTTTTTTCCATTTTTTTCATTTTAATATAGTCTTTATTTTTAACATGATCATATCCAATTAAATGTAAAAGCCCATGTATCCAAACTTTATCAAATTCTGTAAGAAAATTTTTTTTCTTCCTTAAATTAATTATCTCATAAGAAGCGGCAAGATCACCTATGTAAATTTTTTTACTTTTTTTCAATTTTAAACTTTCATATGAAAAAGTTGGAAATGATAAAATATCAGTTGATTTATTTCTTTTCCTGAATTTATTATTTAGCCTTTTCATGTTTAGATTGTTAGTTAATAAAATAGTAAATGTAACTTTATTATATTTAAAAAATTTAACAATTTTGGAGATTTTCTTTAATTTTTGATTAAAATATTTTTTTGGTCTTTTGATTTTCGCATGCCATGATTTATTATTTATCTCAACATTAACCTTTATCATTGGTATTCTTTTGATAAGCTTCAACAATTTTTGTTACCAATGGATGCCTCATTACATCTTGATGATCAAAATTTATAACTGATATTTCCTTTATGTTCTTTAGTATATTTTGTGATTTTATTAATCCAGACTGATTTTTGTTTGGTAAATCTACCTGAGAAGGATCTCCATTTACAACTAATTTAGAATTTTCCCCAATTCTAGTTAAAAACATTTTAATTTGTGTCTCGGTTGCATTTTGTGCCTCATCAAGAATAGCAAATGAATTTTTTAATGTTCTTCCTCTCATAAAAGCCAATGGAGCTATTTCAATAGAACCAGATTCTATTTTTCTCTGAATTTTATCATAGTCCAGCAAGTCATATAATGAATCGTAGAGAGGTCTTAGATAAGGATCTATTTTATCTTTCATATCTCCCGGAAGAAAACCCAATCTTTCACCAGCCTCAACTGCAGGTCTTGATAATATTATTCTTTCAACCTTTTTTTCCAACAGCATTGACAGAGCTACTGCTACAGCTAAATAGGTCTTGCCTGTTCCTGCTGGCCCCAATGACATTACTATTTGATTTGTTTTAAGTGATTTAACATATTCTTTTTGTTTTTTTGACCTAGGTATTACGGATCTTTTTGGAGTTTTTATTACCTCGCTTAAAGATTGCACATCTGATTGATTTTTTATATCTTGCACCATATCCTCATTTAATGCCGTAATTATATCATTTTTTTCTATCTTTTTATCAAATTTAAAACGTTCAATTAAGTACTCAATTGCATCTTTGACTTTTTCATTTGCATGTTTTTCACCTTTAATAGTAATCGAATTTCCTCGAAAATAAATCTTTGATCCACTTAATTTTTCTAATTCTTTAAAATTACTATCAAAGGAACCAGCGATCTCCATTAGAATTTTATTATTGAATATATTAATATTTATAGAATTATCATCTCCATATATTATGGAAACTTCTTTGCTATTTTTATTTTGTTTGTTTATTTTCACTGTTTTATGCTGCTTCTATCTTATTAATATTATGTAAACCAAACAAATTATTTCTATTAAAAGACTTAATTTTAACATCAACGACTTCACCAGGTAAGCAGTCGTTTGAATCAAAAATAACTGGCGTCATATTTTCTGTTCTTCCAAAATACCTCCTCCGATCTTTTGATTTATTTTCTACTAGAACTTTACAAGATTTTTGAAGATAATTTTTATTATTTATTTTTTGTATATTTTCTAAAATACTTTGTAATTTTTCTAACCTTTTTTTACTTTCAGGTAAATTATTTGGTTGTTTTTCAGCAGCTGGGGTTCCGGGTCTTGGGCTAAAAATAAATGAGTAAGAGTTAATAAAACCAACCTGATTGATAAGTTCTATCGTGCTTTGAAAATCTTTTTGAGTCTCTCCTGGATAACCTATAATGAAGTCGCTTGATATTTGAATTTTTTCATTAATATTTTTTAATTTCCTAATTACAGATAAATAGTATTCTGTATCATGTTTTCTATTCATTAATTTAAGAATTTGGTTTGATCCGCTTTGAATTGGAAGATGTACAAGTGGCATAAGCTTTTCACAATCTCTATAACACTCGATTAAGTCTTCTGTCATATCTTTAGGATGTGAAGTAGTATATCTTATTCTTTTTATATTATGAATTAAGTTTAATTCTCTTATCAGCGAAGAAAGTCTATATTTTCTATTATTTTCAGAAAAATTATATGCATTTACATTTTGTCCCAACAAAATAATTTCTTTTGCTCCATTTTTTGCTAAATTGTGCGCTTCATTAATAATTTGTTTAAAAGGCCTGGAGTATTCTGGTCCTCTTGTGTAAGGCACCACACAGAAATGACAAAACTTGTCACAACCTTCTTGTATTGTTAAGCAAGAAGAAATTTTATTTTGTGAATTTTTTATTTTTTCTAGTTCATCAAATTTTGATATTACATCGAATTCAGTTTCATTAATTTTTGTTTTTTTTCTTTCAAAATTTAAAATTAAATCTCCAATTTTATGATAAGATTGAGGTCCTATTACTATATCTATATACGGTTCTCTTTTAATCATTTGCTCTGATTCTGCCTGCGCAACACAACCCGAAACAACAATTAAAGGTTTTTTTAAATTCCTGAAATTTTTCTTTATTCTTCCTATCTCGTGATAGACTTTCTCTGTTGCTTTTTCCCTTATATGACAAGTATTAAGTACAAAACAATCCGCTTTTTTTTGTTCAGTAGTTTTATTATATCCTGCTCTTGAAGCAATGTCGTAAATACGATTTGAATCATATTCATTCATTTGACAGCCAAAAGTTTTAATAAATATTTTTTTAGACAATTTTATTATTTTTTAATTTTTGAACCATATAATTCTAGTCTGTGATCTACAAGTTTATATCCAAGCTTTTCAGCAACTTGTCTTTGTAACTTTTCAATATCTTCGTTAACAAACTCTGTTATTTCTCCTGTGTTAATATCTATTAAATGATCATGATGATCTTCGGGTACTTGTTCATACCTTGATTTACTTCCTTTAAAATCATGTTTAGAAACTATGCCTGATTCTTCAAATAGTTTTACAGTTCTATATACCGTAGCAATACTAATTCTAGAATCAATTTTGCTAACTCTTTTATGAAGCTCATCAACGTCTGGGTGATCTTCGGACTCTGACATAACTTTTGCAACTAGTTTTCTTTGCTCAGTAAGTCTCACTCCTTTTTTAATACATTTTTTTTCAATGTCACTAGTCATAAATTTTCATACTATATTACATTCAAAATACTTTAACTCAAATATAATGGTTTAATCAAATTTTTATCTA
>Ga0066836_10001742_pt1 | contig 11534 bp, 14 predicted proteins | sample ETNtaG_18_FD_71568 | JGI IMG/M metagenome (GOLD analysis project Ga0066836, IMG submission 71568) | Marine microbial and viral communities from oxygen minimum zone, Eastern Pacific Ocean - ETNP201302SV91 | ecosystem: Environmental > Aquatic > Marine > Oceanic | place: Pacific Ocean: Eastern...
TCTTCTTTTGACATTTCAAGAGAAAACACTGCAACAACATTTTTTGTATTCTCATCTCTATTATTCTTAGCTACATTAGTTGCAATATTTATAGCTAAAGAGCTTTTTCCCATACTTGGCCTAGCAGCAATAACAATAAGATTACTTGACTGTAGACCAGCCAGTTTTGCATCAAGATCTCTAAAGCCAGTAGCGAGACCTGACATACCTGTACCCAAACTTTCTATTTCTTCAATAAGATCTACTGACGGTCCTACTACTTCTGATACAGGAATTAGACCTTGTCCTATGGCTTCATCTGAAGCAGAAAATATACTCTGTTCTGCTTCATCTATCACTTCAGAAATTGGTTTATCTAAAGAGTAAGCAAGCTTGTCTATACGAGAACTTGCGCTTAAAAGTTTTCTTCTATTAGATTGTTCAAGTACTATATCTATATATTTTTCGAAATGGCCAGAGCTTGGAAGGTCTGCGAGAAGTCTATCGAAGTATTGAGGACCTGGAATCTTTGCTTTCTTATCTCCTAGCAATTTCTCTGAAACAGTTACGACATCTATAGGCTGTCCGGAATCAAACAATTCCTTCATAGCAATAAATATAGACTCGTTTGCAGGAGCGTAAAAATCATTAGAATCAATAGCCTCCATTAATCTGTCAGCCGCTTCTTTGTTTATGAGGGCACTCCCTAAAAGTGCCTGTTCTGCTTCTAAGTTATGGGGAGGAGTTTTGTACTTATCAATAGTTGATCCATCTTTGCTAGCTAGCTCTGGAGAAGCCATTAACTACTTCCCTCTGGGATAACTTCAAGGTCTACTTCAATAATGACTTCTGAAGAAATCTCAAGGTTAATCTTATGTAACCCAATTTCTTTTACTGCTTTAGGTATACTAACTACACCTTCCTCTACTCTAGATCCTGAAAATTTTTCAATAGCATCTATAATTTGATCCTTTGTTATTGAAGCATATAGAGTTCCTTCATCAGTTGAACTCTGTGCAATAACGATATGCACACCTTCCAATGCTTGTCTAAGATTGATAGCAACATTCATAACTTCTTGTTCTCTCTTAAGTCGTTCTTCTTTAATCTTTTCTGCAGTATTAATGTTATGTTCTGTTGCTTCAATCGCTAGATCATTTGGGAAAAGATAATTCCTTGCATAACCTTTAGCAACATTAACAATATCCCCTCTCTTTCCGAGATTTTGTACATCTTTACTAAGAACTAGTCTCATCTTCTGTTAAAAGAGGTTTTGTAAGTACTTGTAGATACATATGGTAATAAAGCTAGCTCTCTAGCAATTTTTACTAGCCTAGCTATTTTTAGTTGTTCTTGCTTTGTTATTCCAGTAATTTGTGTAGATCTGATTTTTCCTCTATCAGAAATAAATTTCTTTAGTAAATCTACATCTTTATAAGTGGCATCAGCAATTTGTTGCTTTGTTATCCTTCTTGGTTTGGGGGCCTCTTTTTTTTGAAAAGTTCTTTTTTTCTTTTTTGACATTAAACCTCCTTAGAAAGGTGCTTCGTTATCATTACTTGGCGCAGTGGAGTCAGGAGCTGCTCCTCCTTGTGGAGAGTCTCCCGTTGAACCACCAGAGATTCTTTCCACATTTGCTGTTGCCCATCTTAAACTAGGACCTATTTCATCAGCTACAACTTTGATAGTACTTCTTACTTGCCCTTCAGTATTCTCCCAAGTCTGATAGTCAAGTCTCCCAGTAACTATAACTCTCATACCTTTCTGCAAAGTTGCATTTGCATGCTCGGCCATATCTTGCCAAACAGTACAAACAAAATACATAGCATCTCCTTGTTCCCATGTTCCATCTGGTTGCCTCACTCTTTTATTCTGAGCAATATTGATATCTACTACTGCTGCCCCGTTTGGGGTATGTCTCAACTCAAGATCTTGAGTTATTGTTCCTACTATTGTTACTGTATTCTCTGCCATTTCCTACCTCCTAGCTTTCCACTTTTAATACTTTGTGTCTAATCACATCATCAGATATTTTTAGCACTCTATCTATTTCATTTGGTAAGCCTGATGGCCCCTCAAAGGTTGTGATTGTATATATTCCCTCTTTGTGTCCTTGAATCTGATATGCAAATTTTCTTTTCTGCCAAACACCTTGTTCAAGAACTTTACCGGCGTTGCTCTCAATAATTTCTGAGACCTCTTTATGGATTGAATCTATAGCTGACTCGTCTAACGAAGATCTCATTATTGAGACTACATCATATTTTCTGTTCATTCTTCTCCTATGGTCACTGTACGTGGTTCCTACCGGAACAGGTACTAACAAATATAATATTAGATTCGAACTATGACAGTTTTATTTTGTTTAAATCTTTTTTCCAACTTTCCAGGCTTTTCTCTATATCTTCTCCTGCCCTGTAGGAATGGTTCTCGGTTGGAAAGTCTTTCTTCTCTATCTCTTTTTTATACTTTTTTAAAGCAGTAACAGTATTTTGGTACTGATCTGTATACCTTTTTACAAATTTTGCATCTATATACTCTTTGGACTTCATGCCCAATGTGTCATGTAGAACAAGTACTTGACCATCTACGTTGATACCAGCACCTATCCCTATTGTTGGGATTCTTACAGACTGAGTAATAACATCGGCAACTACGGAAGGGATCCCTTCAAGGACGATAGAAAAACATCCTGCTTTCTCTATAGCGAGAGCATCCTTTAATAATTCCTCAGCGATCTCTAAAGACTTCCCTTGAACCTTATATCCACCCATAATATTTTTTGATTGAGGAGTAAGTCCAAGATGCCCCATAACTGGAATCTCTGAGTCTATCAAAGCTTTGATAGTTGGTACTCTTTTCTCTCCTCCTTCAATTTTTACTGCATCTACCTTTCCTTCTTTGATGAAGCGTCCTGCATTTTCTAATGTATTCTCTGTCGAGATGTGGTAGCTCATGTATGGCATATCTCCTACAACTAAACATTCAGGTTTTGCTCTAGTAACAGCCTTTATGTGATGTAACATTTCATCAACAGTGATAGACAAGGTGTCTTCGTGTCCAAGAACTACCTGTGCAAGAGAGTCTCCAACTAAAATAATGTCTAACCCTGCTTCAGAAACCGCTTTGGAAGTGGGGTAGTCATATGCCGTCATCATAGAAATGACTCGCTTATTCTTTAGCTCAACAATATTTGGTACTGTAATCTTCATAACCTCTCCGCCTTATTGGTCGAAGGATTTAATATTTCTATTCAATTCTACTATGAATTTGTTGTTTGAAAAGATAAGATATATTTTCAAAGGTAAAAATATAAAATATTCAACATTAGAAGCTCTAGAAAATGACTGTAAGTCATGTATAAAATGCACTCTCTCAAAAAGTAGAAATAATGTAGTAGTTGGTAGAGGAAACCGTAAAACAAAACTATTGATTATTGGTGAAGGTCCTGGTAGGAACGAGGATGAGACCGGACTTCCATTCGTTGGAAGGGCAGGAAAACTATTAGATCAGATTTTAGATAGTGTCGGTCTCGATAGTAATGAAGATACTTATATCTCAAATATAGTTAAATGTCGCCCTCCAGAAAATAGAAAGCCGTCTTTAGAGGAGATGAGAGCATGTGAACCATGGTTGAGAGAGCAAATAAGATTAATTGATCCTGAAATCATACTTCTTGTAGGAGCAACTGCAGTGCAAGGAATTCTAGGAATAAAAGAAGGGATAACGAAAATCAGAGGGTCCTGGATAGAAGAAAATGGAAGAATATACATGCCAATCTTCCACCCATCTTACCTGCTTAGGAACTCGTCAAAGGATCCTGGTAAACCTAAGTGGTTAACCTGGCAGGATATGAAGAAAGTAAAAGAAAAGATAGATTCTCTTTAGTTCGAAAACTCATCCTTGGTTGTTATATATAAGGAAAGAAATATAAAGAATGCAGCAATAACAATGTTGATATTAAATGATTCGTTAAGAAAAATTACACCCGCTGTAACACCTACGACTGGAACTATATAGTCAACTAATGCTGCGAAAAGAGCAGGGACTCTCTGTATTAACCATGTGAAAGAGAGGTAAGCAGATATATTAAAGACAACCAATACAGCTAATCTTATTTTCTGACTTGTATCTAGGGGGCTAATTCCAACCCCAGAAATTAGATATGCAACTAAAGAAAGGGCTCCGATTGTAATGTATTGGTAACATAGCCAGGTTGAAATTTTATAGCTTGGTGCATACTTTCTATTAAGTACCGTTGCAACAGCTATTGATTGAACCCCAATAAAAGCTAATCCTCCACCAAGAAAAATGTTGCCTCCTCCAATCAAGCCAGTCTCTTTTGAAATAAAGAGATATGCTATTCCAATAAATCCGATAAAAATAGAAGCATATCTTGATCTAGATATCTCTTCTTCTTTCAAAAAAATCTTTAGCCACATAATAGTAAATACTGGAGCTGAACTAACCATGAGAGTTACTAGTCCAGAAGAAACATGTTCCAAGGCAAAGATAAATGACCAACCAACAGTAAACACTGAAACGAATCCTGTAATAGCTGCTTCTTTGAACGCTTTTGGATTAAATCTTTCTCTGACAAATAATAAGTAATAAGCAAGATAGAGTAGGCCTACAAAAGTAATTCTTGAGGAAACTAAGAATATCTGGTTCACCCCTTCAATCAATAGACTCCTAGCTATTACATTCCCAGATCCCCACATAAAAGCAGCACAGAATATAGCTGCAATTGTCTTCGGTAGGGATGGCTTTTCTATCTTGTTATCGGACATACTTGCAATAGCCTAATACTCATCTCAAGATATCACGCAACACCAAAAGAAGGGAGTTAGAATGGTCTGTACGGGAGCTACAAAAAGCTGAGAGGATGAAAATCGACCGTCATACCTTCTAGGTAATGCTAGATGGGACAGTCGAACTCTCATCTTTATAGGCTTCATATGAGAGAGAAATGAATGTATATTACTTAATTATTTTATTAGTTCTACTAAGTTTTTTATTATTAGCTTCAAGGTCGTCAATAGGTTCTAATAAAGAGTTTTTTGTTTTAACTAAATCACAGAGAACAATTACTCTGTCTATGAGTTTTTTTGCAAGCGGTATGGGAATATGGATCCTAACCTCCCCAGCAGAAGTTGGGTGGTATGGCTTAGGTCCAGATGTTTATGGCTATGCTCTTTCTGCAGCAACTCCTTTTATTATTTTGTATTTTCTTGGTCCAAAAATTGCATCAATCATTCCAGATGGCACAACACTTGCAGAGTTTATTTTCATAAAATATGGAAGATCTGCACAAATTCTAACTTCGGTAGTAGCAATAATTTATATGAGCGCATTCCTTGTTGCAGAATTTGCCTCGATTGGACTTTTTGTTGAGACTCTTTTTTCTATATCCGGCTTATTAGTCTCTATCCTTGTAGGTCTTACTACACTAATCTATCTTTTTAGGAGTGGCTTTAAAGCATCCCTTCGCACCGATATCTTCCAAGGAGTAGCAATAATCATTATCCTTCTATTATTGATTGTGTTCTGGCTTATTGATAGTGGACCTCAAGAGTTAATAAAGCTTGCTATTGATGGGGGAATGACATCTAGCAGCAGTTTTAGTATTAAGTCTGCACTTGCAGTAGTTTTAGCTGTTACTGCCGCCGAGATATTCTCCCAAGGATACTGGCAGAGAACTTTTTCAGCAGAAAAAGAAGCCTCTTTAAAAGTGGCCTGTGTATTTGCTGGAGCTGGTTGTTTCGTAACAGTCTTGATATTAGGTTTCGCAGGAACTGTTGGCGCGGGGATGGGAATAGAGAACCCCTCTCTAAGTTTTATAGGACAGTTAGAAGGTAACTCTTTTATTAGCTATGCTCTACTTGTACTTGGAATCTGTCTAGTCACCTCTAGTGTTGATACATTAGAGAATGCAATAGCTGCAACTATATCTACTGATATATTGCAGAACTCAAAATTACAAGTCTCAAGAATTGTTACTGTTGCTATCGTTGTTTCCTCTATCTTTTTATCACTACAGGTGACCAATATCTTTAGTGTCTTCCTTGTAGCTGATCTTTTAGCAACTGCTTTGGTTGTTCCTGCATTAATCTATCTAAATAAAAAATCCTCAAGTGTTGCATTAATTGCACCTTTCGTGTCTGGAGTACTTGGAGCGTTGGTCTATAGATTCTTCTTTATTGATTTGGAGACCAACCCTGGTGGACTGTTTATCCCAACAGACTTATATGGATTAGCAGACCTAAATACTTTTCTAGTTGCTTTAGTTATCTCTTCAACAATCTCTTTTTTAGCTAATAGGAAATCTCCATCTAAATAATAAAAGCACTAAAAAATATAAGTTATATGCAATAAATAGATAGAGAATAGGATACTTAATATATTTTCTTTTAAACTCTACAAGTCTCCAATAAGGCTTGTAATCCCATGTTCTGTGTCCACCATATTCACTGAGAAGTAATAGTTTATCTAATTGAACAATTAGAGTTTCATATTTGTGCAAACTACCCCCATCCCCCCATCTCCATGGGGGAAGTACAATCAATAACCAGAGGTTTGCTACAAGAGATGTGAAGTGATTTGATGACCTACAGCGCGCAGGTATATAGACCTTAGAAACAGCCGAATAATATGGGCATGCTTGTCTTTCAAGCTGAAAATACCAGAATTGTTTATTAAAATAACGGTACCTATCTCCATGAGACATAAGTCGATCACTGTACCACCTAGTAGTTATTGGTTTCTTTTTGTATGACGCACATCCTTTTCTTCTAGATAGCCCACAATGCTCTTGAAGTAGTAAAGGATTATTAAACTCCTTGGTTCCATGAATTTCTATATAAGATGGTGCTCCTCCTTTAAAAATTATCTTTCTAATTTGACCAAATTTCTCTTTCTGGTCACTGGTCAATATTTGAGGACTGATGTATTCTTCAAATAATTTTTCCTCTTTCGGGTTAATATAACTTACTAATACTGTAGTCCCAGTAGAACCCCAATAGATTTCTCCATAACTCGGCTTATCCAAAGATTTGTCTGAAGAAAACCATGAAGTTCCATGAGTTGTACGCCCCCTATTTTTACTTGTCCAATAACTATCCTCTACTCTATTCACTGGAAAAGGGAAGAGTTCTTGAATAGGGTTCTCTGTCTCTTTCACTAATAGCTCTCCTCTTCTGGAGGTTTGCTGTGCTTCACTTTTTTTATTTTCGTAGAGAAAATATCACCTGGTTGAAAACCCCATTCTTTATGGTCTTCTATATTCCGTATAAGTCTCCATCCTTCATCCCAGTTATAACGTGTTGTACAATACTTCAATTCAGGATCATCTGGCTTAAAATGCTTCCTACAAAGAGTGCAGTAGAAGCGGTGATCAATTACTGGAATTGTGTACTTTTTCCCCCAATTTTTTATGGTATGTGCATGTTCGGAGTGTGGTTCTTCCCCTAAATAACTCCAAGACCCCCAGTGTCTCCAGAGCTGACTCTGCCTCTCTAACGAATGGCCTTTGGTGTTACTCCAAGGATTTCTCTCTATACGATATACATGTGTTTTGTTTTGTCCTTTAAACCCTATGTCGGCTGCAAGCCAGTCTATAAATTTATACTTATAGTTTTTATAGCCATTGTATTCATCAGGTGTTGTTCTAAATGAAACAAAATCAACCTCATCATGGAATACTTCCAAATTAAACCTAGGGATTTCAGGTTCAAATAAGACTGAGTCCTGTCTGATTGTTCTAAACTCTAACTGTTGGGACAAAGTTTGTTCGTTGTGCTGGAGAAAATAGAACTCAACATAGAAATAGTCTCCCTCCATAGACTCTATGGTCTTAACATACAGTTTTGCAATCTTTCCTTTCGAGTCCTTTTTAGTTGAATAATATCTGCCAGTAGAGACATTTTTCCAACCACCTAATAAATCTGGTCTACCGCATTCAAATTCATACTCAATATCAAAAATCTCCCTTAGATAACTGAGCATCTCGTTCGGAGTTCTTTCTAATGCGGAGTTTCCTATTTTATGCTTTTTTGTAAATATCCCATGTCCAATTTGATCGAAAGGGTCATCTTCAGCCCAATGTTCTCCATCCCAGTTCTCGTACCCAATCCAATGTTCTCCATCCCATTTTAGATTCATATTCTGCTCCTTTTTATATCTAATAAGCACAAAAGAAGCAATAAAAAAAGCGACCTGGCATCAGATCGCTCGTCGAGGAATTTGGTTGCCTACATATAGTAGACCACATCCGTCTCCTCAGACTACCACCTTACTTTCCTCAAGCAGGTTGGTGGATATTTCTATCACTCCTGATGCTTAACTTAATTATATAACAGTCGTACTTATATCCCAGTCATAAGTATCTAATATTTTCTTACAGAGCTGATCTAGTGAATCTAGATCTTCAAGTGTCCACTCACAATTCTCAGATACTTCTTTGAAGCTAAGGTACCCTTGTGTGTATATATCACTTAGCTTTTCTTCATCCCTATCTGAGAATGACATTATCCACTCATTCATTTGGATTACTCATCTTCTTGTTCATCTGTTCTCTCTAATCCAAGCCTCTCCATTACATCTTTAACAAGTTCCTCCCATTCAGGACTCTCTTTCACTCTTCTAGACCTCTCTGCTCTATCATCCATGAATTTACGCATTCTTTCTTGACGAAGATACTCGTGTTTCCTTGTCATATACCTCCTTATTTTTGACACAACTATCCCAAAGAATGTTGTTTTTGATTGTTTGATAGTAAAGCCATTGCCTGCCGGCCTCACAGTATTTAGACTCAAAAAAAACCCAAAAAGTTACTGTATTTATTGGGTCTTTTAGAGTAGTTCTGGGTGCTACAGGGTTTGAGCCTGTTTCATTTATTCATTAACATCTTCACAGACCCAAGACCACTTAGGCTCAAAAGAAGTAAAATTATATTTATCATAAATACAGAAATCTCTTAAAAACCCGTCAGCATATTTACTATTTCTATCAAGTATTGGCAAGATATCCAAAAAACTCTATTTCTTGAATTGCACACTCGGGAAATCCTGGTGCGCCATCTTTAGATGGTTCACTAGGATAAGCTGAAAGAATTTGTATTGTGAATTCGGCTGTGACTACGTCTCCCGTTGCAATCCATTGAGCTGTATTAGTATTTTCAAGTTCAAAAGTATAGGAATAGTCTGGATCTGGAGTGCTGTAGAGTATTTCTCTTGCTTTCCAATTTCTCATAAATTCCTTATCCTGCTCTAAGTTCTGAAAAACTATGAATTTGATCTGAACAGGCTCCGCAAAGGTAAATATTATGTATCCATCTTTACAACTTTGAGAATTGTCTTGCCAGGAAGAGAACCTTAGAGGACGATCATATAGATTAGAGCATGAATATCCCTCATGGTACTCACTTGAAGCTGAACAATTAGATATGTATTTACTGAGGTTTGAGAGAACCCTGTTTTCTTCTGTTTCATTATCGGCTTTTGTAGATAAACCCACTTGGTATGTTAGAAAAATTAAACTAAAGATAGCAAGAGAAACTATTAGTAAAGTCTTCTTTTTTTTCTTTATATTTTTTATAATAACCCTATCTTCTTTCGTATTGATCTTTCATAACTTTCATAAGCTCATCCCAACCTGATTGGAGACCAGCACATGCATCGTGAGGGTTCTTGATGAGATTGTTCAACTTTTCCATATCGAGATCATAAGTCTCTACAAAAGCCGTTTTCCATGCATCTCTTCCTCTATAACTTATTCCCTCACGGCCCCATTTTTTAGCTTCAGAATATGAGAGGTCCCAAACTATAGGGTCATAGAGTGTTCTTAGCATCATGATGTCTAATTCCTTCCAGAAAGGTTCATAATGTTCATAGCTCATAGAAGATGAGTAACACCTATTATGAGAAAGCCCAAGTGCATGGCCAACCTCATGATAAATGATATGGCTTCTATCTTCATCCCTGTATTGTCCATCTATCCAAATCCATCCATTATTATCCCAGTGCTGCCAGTCTCCACTAGAAAAGAAGCCTGCTGCATTATCCCTACACTTTCGTGTTTCCTCCTCAGTCTTGAAGATAATTATATGCTGAGCCATATATCCGTCGCAATTGACTAGATGTATGGGTAGGTTTACATAATTCGGATCTGTAGAATAACCTACATCTAGGTTTGGAGTAACAATACGTAATATTTCTATGATGTGAGATAGAGTCTTAAAATCACTATCTCGAACATTACCAAAAAGACCAAAAACAACATTCTTTCTGCTTTTAGATATCACACTCGAGGAATAGTAAGTTGAACGTTCTTTATCCTCCCATTTCTCCTCATTGTAATTATATTTGTTCAAAAGAAGCGCTAGAACTTCCTCTGTAGGAGATGGTAATTTATCAAATCTGTTTTTCAAATCCTGGATCCTTCTTCTTCCCTCTAAGAACATCAACTCCTCCTCAAAGTTTTTAACAGAAAAGGTCTTAAATAAAGACACGTTGTTGGGAATGCTGGGAGTATAAGGTCTAGGAAGAGAGTTGTCTCTAAAATCATAGAGATTAAGCACAGGAAGCTCTAATTTATAACAACCCTCTTGATAAAGGTGAGTGGGAAAAGACTTTCCCTTGTGTGCAACTATTTCAATAGTCATAAACTTAGAACTGTAAACTCTTTCAGATGTAGAGGTCCAACCTTTAGTCTTTGCCTTTTGGTAAGAATTTCTTAATTCGGGAGTTATCGCTGCGTTTAGCTGAAGAGTGTGTTGACTCTTTTTCTTATCCAAGAAACCATGCTCAATATTATGATAGTTATACCCATAATTCTCAACATTACGACTTGGACCAAGAATGTATGTTCCAAAACCTTCTTTCTCTTTGTCTAAGGCTGGATAATATCTATAATCTAGTGAAGTTATTCCTACGTCTTGTGGCGCATATGGAAATTTGATATAGAACTTTCCTGTCTCGTAGTCAACCTCTGCTGTAGTATCTCTCCAAAATATATAGTCTCCACAACTTTCTCCGTAGATATATTGGTGTATGCTGTTTAAACTAAGTTCTGATTTAAACTTTGTTGCAAGCATTTCTTGATCTACATTCTGTTCTTTTTTCCACGCTTCATAATCATCAAGCATTTCTTGATCTACATTCTGTTCTTTTTTCCACGCTTCATAATCATCAAGCATTTCTTGATCTACAAGTGGTTGGGAATATTTTGTAGTAACTTCTTCTAGAGTATTCTGTGCAATATTAGAAGTGCTACTTACCTTTGGAGGACTCCATGAATCATCGAAGTCGGGCAAGAAAGAGTAGAAAATTAATATAGATACAAGAGAAAAATATACTCTTCTAGCTTGCCTTGACTCATAGGCTCTTTTCAATTTCAAAACCTTAACTCACCTTCTCTTTTTCTGGAACATCTGTAGGGACGGGCTCCCTCCTGGGGGATTCCGCTGGTTCCTTCACAGGTTCCGTTTCTATTATCCTTAATGGTCTACCTATCTCTGCCATAATTGTTCTCTCCTTTTGATCATCTTCTTGTTTCTT
>Ga0066836_10001743_pt1 | contig 11530 bp, 13 predicted proteins | sample ETNtaG_18_FD_71568 | JGI IMG/M metagenome (GOLD analysis project Ga0066836, IMG submission 71568) | Marine microbial and viral communities from oxygen minimum zone, Eastern Pacific Ocean - ETNP201302SV91 | ecosystem: Environmental > Aquatic > Marine > Oceanic | place: Pacific Ocean: Eastern...
GATCAAAATGACCTTAAAATTAAATTAAACATGAAAAACGAAGAAGATTTTAAAGTTTTTAAGAAAGTTAGAGACTTAAAAGACAGTTTTTGATTGCTCTAATAACTTGACATGAGAAGTTAGAAAGCTATATTGCCTCTATTTCCAAAAATGAAATTAAAACAATGTCTTTCGCAGTTATTCAAACAGGTGGTAAACAATATAAGGTTTCAGCAAGTGAAATCCTTAAGATCGAAAGACTTAATGATCAAGAAGGCAAAACTGTAGAATTCAAAAACGTCTTGTTTTTGAATGATGATAAAACTACCGAGATTGGTAATCCAAATATTCAAGGCGCAAGAGTTGAAGCTACTATTTTAAAGAATACAAAAAATAAAACTATATTAGTTTTTAAAAAGCGGAGAAGAAAAAATTCTAGAAAAAAATATGGTCACAGACAACCAATTTCTCTTATTAGAATAACAAAAATTTTTTCTAAAGATGGTAAGTTGATTTCCCAAGCTGCTCCGCAAAAAAAATTAACAAAAGAAATAGTAAAAGGCGATAAGACAAGAAAAGAACAATTGTCTGAAGCGAAAAAAACTAAAATAGAAGAAAATCTAAAAGTTAAAAAAATATTAAAAAAAACTGAAGCAAAAGAAAAAAAAGTTATTGGTAATATTGAAAAAAAAGAAGTTAAAAAGAAACCTTTAACAACAAAAAAAAAGTGATATTATTAGGCTAGGATATTAAAACATGGCAACAAAAAAAGCGGGTGGATCATCACGTAACGGCCGAGATAGCGCCGGAAGGCGACTAGGGGTTAAAAGATATGGCGGTCAATTAGTAGTGCCTGGAAATATAATTGTAAGACAAAGAGGAACAAAAATTCACCCCGGCGACCATGTGGGCATTGGTAAAGACCATTCAATATTTTCTTTGGTAAAGGGAAAAGTTCAGTTTAAAACCTCTAAATTAAACAGAACATTTGTATCTGTTATCCCCAGCTAATCCCTTACAACTTCAAAATTAATTTTATTGTGGTTAAGTTATGAAATTTTTAGATCAAGCAAAAATATACATAAAAGCAGGAGATGGTGGTTCTGGTTCCTCAAGCTTCAGAAGAGAAAAATTTATTGAATTCGGTGGTCCTGACGGAGGAGATGGAGGAATAGGTGGTTCAATAATATTTGTTGCAAGTAAAAATTTGAACACACTAATTGATTTTAGATATACACAACATTTTAAAGCTGAAAGAGGACAAGATGGAAAAGGAAAGAAAAAAACTGGTAAAAGTGGTCAGAATTTGATTTTAAAAGTACCTGTAGGTACTCAAATTTTTGAGGAAGATAATAATACTTTGATTGAAGATCTTACTAAATCAGAACAAAAAGTAATCATTGCTAACGGTGGTAGAGGTGGTTTAGGAAACGTTAGATTTAAAAGCTCTACAAACCGCGCTCCAAGAAAAAAAACAGATGGTAACAAGGGTGAAAGTTTTTGGATTTGGTTACAGCTTAAAGTTATAGCTGATATCGGTATAATTGGAATGCCTAACTCCGGAAAATCGAGTTTATTATCGGTGCTTACAAGCGCAAGACCAAAAATCGCTAATTATCCTTTTACAACAATTAATCCAAATCTTGGTGTTGTAAGTTACAATGATAAGGAAGTCACCCTAGCTGATATACCTGGATTAATTGAGGGAGCTCATGAAGGAATTGGTTTAGGTGATAAATTTTTAAGACATATAGAAAGATGTAAAAGCATTTTACATTTGATTGACATTACCAACGATGATTTGCTTAAAAATTATTCAAAAGTTAGAAAAGAGCTTTTTAAATATAGTAATGAACTTGTGAAAAAAAGAGAAATCATTGTTTTCAACAAAATAGACATGATTGGCAAAGAAGAAATGAATAAAAAAATAAATTTTTTTAAAAAAAAAATTAAAAAAAAAATTATTATAATATCGGCGCTCAAACATACGGGCTTAAAAGCTATAAAACAAAACATATTTGGACATGTATATTAATAATTTTAAAAAAATTGTAATTAAAATAGGATCATCAATCTTGGTTGATAAAAAAGATAAACCTAAAAAAAAATGGCTTAAGGAATTTGCCAATGATATTAAAAACCTTTTAGAGAAAAAAAAACAAGTTGTAATTGTTTCTTCTGGAGCTATTGCCTTAGGTTGTGAATATCTTGGCATTAAAAAAAGTGGTTTAAAAGTGGATAAAAGTCAGGCGGTAGCTTCAATAGGTCAAATTGAGCTAATGGATTTCTATAAAAATATTTTTAGCAAAAACAAAATAAAAATATCTCAAATATTACTCACTTTAGATGACACGGAACAAAGGAGAAGATCAATAAATGCAAGACGAACTATTGATAATTTATTAGAAATGAATGTTGTTCCAATTGTCAATGAAAACGATACCACAGCTACTACAGAAATAAAATATGGGGACAATGATAGGCTAGCGGCAAGAGTGGCGCAGATAATCAGCGCTGATTGTCTGATTTTATTATCTGACGTTGATGGTCTTTATACTAATAACCCTAAAAAAAATAAAAAAACAAAGTTAATTAAAACGGTTAAAGAAATAAATGAAAATATAAAAAAATATGCAACTAAAACTGATAATACCTATGGCTCAGGCGGCATGAAAACAAAAATTGAGGCAGCAAAAATTTGTCAATTATCAGGATCTTTTATGGCAATAGCAAATGGGAATTACATGAATCCAATAAAAAAAATAATAAACAATCAAAAATGCACATGGTTTTTACCAAAAATTTCTAAGCTTGATGCCAGAAAGCAATGGATAATTGGTTCGGTTGCACCTAAAGGAGCAGTTATTATCGATCATGGTGCTGTAAAAGCAATAAATAATGGAAAAAGTTTACTACCAGCTGGAGTTAAAAAAATTAATGGAAACTTCGAAAAGGGTGATCACATCTTAGTTAAAGACCAAAATGACGTTGAATGTGCCCGAGGTCTAGCTTCATTCTCATCGGTTGAAATTGAAAAAATAAAAGGTTCACATAGTAGCAAAATAAAAAATATATTAGGATATTCTAGTAGAGAAGAAATAATCCACAAGGATGACCTGGTAAGAGTATAAAAATGTATAAAAATTCATATATGGATAAGATAGGTAAAAAAGCAAAACTTGCTTCGTTACATCTATCTAACTTAAATATTAATAAAAAAAATTCTGTTTTGAAACTCTTTAGTAAATATTTAAATGCTAATTCACAATTAATTTTAAATTCAAACAAAAAAGATATATCCAACGCAAAATCTAAAAAAATTAAAGATAGCATGATTGATAGACTAAAATTGGATAAAAAAAAAATTACACAAATTAGAAAATCGATAGAAGAAATAATAAAATTTAAAAATCCTTTAGAAAAAAATCTATCTTCCTGGAAAAGACCAAATGGTCTAATAATAAAAAAAGTATCTATACCTATCGGTGTTATCGGCGTAATTTATGAAAGCAGGCCAAATGTTACTTCTGATGTTTCGGCTTTATGTTTTAAAACAGGCAATGTGGTAATTTTGCGTGGTGGCTCTGAGGCTTTTTATTCCAATAAAATTTTAGTCAAACTTTTTAAGAAAGCTCTTAGAAAAAAAAAATGTGATGAAAATTGTGTACAGTTTATTGAAAATAAAAATAGAAATAATGTAGATTATCTTTTATCCAGCATGAAAAATTACATCGACGTAATCATTCCTAGAGGTGGAAAAAGCTTAGTTAGGAAAGTGTTAAAGAAATCAACAGTTTCAATTATTGGTCATTATGAAGGTTTATGCCATGTTTATGTTGATCGCGAAGCAGATCTGAGTATGGCCATTAAAGTTGTAAAAAATTCAAAAATGAGAAATGTTAGTATTTGTGGTGCTGCCGAAACTTTATTGATAGACAAAATATGTCTGAAAACTCATGGTAAACCAATATTAGATGAACTAGCTAAAATGGGATGTAAAATTGTAGGCGATAAAACAGTTAAAAAATTTATTTCGAAAAAAATAAAAATTGCAACAAAGAAAGATTGGAGAACAGAATATCTCTCTCCTAAAATTTCTGTAAGAAGTGTAAATGGTGTAAAAGAAGCTATAGATCATATAAATGAATATGGCTCTTCACATACCGATTCCATAGTAACAAAAAATAAGAAAACAGCTAAAAAATTTCTTTCAAGTATTAATAGTTCTATAGCAATTCACAACGCTTCAACACAGTTTGCAGATGGTGGAGAATTCGGTTTTGGTGCAGAAGTTGGTATATCAACTAACAAACTTCATCCGCGTGGGCCAATAGGTTTGGATCAACTCACAACATATAAATACATTTTGGAAGGCAAAGGACAAACGAGGAAATAATTTTTGTTAAAGCTATATAAAAAAAATATGAAAATTGGAATTTTAGGAGGTACGTTTGATCCTCCCCATGCAGGTCATTTACACATTTCTAAAACAGCTCAAAAAAAACTTGGATTAAATAAATTATTATGGATAATTACAAAAAAAAATCCCTTTAAAAAAAAACCTTATTTAAGCACAAACTTAAGAATAAAATTATCTAAAGAAATAATAAAAAATAATAAAAAATTTTTTGTAAAATATCTAGATGATAAAATAAAATCAAAAAATACTTATGATTTATTAAATTATATAAAAAGAAAAAATCGTAAAGCAAAAATATATTTTCTCATTGGATCTGATAATTTAATTAATCTACACAAATGGAATAATTGGAAAAAAATACCTAGTCTGGCAAAAATAGTTGTTTTATCAAGACGGGGATACTCAGCTAAAGCTCTTCGTTCAGTTGCAGCAAGGAAGCTTAATAAAAAAGACTTGATATATATAAATTCAAAAAAAGTAAATATTTCATCTTCATTAATCAGAAAATTTTGATAACATAAATTTTAATGGAAACAAAAAAAATTAGTCAACTAAAAAAAGAAATAGAAGATATTTTAAATGATAATAAGGCAGTAGAAGTAAGATCGATAGATCTGAAAGGCAAAACCTCAATTGCTGACTTTATGATAATAGCCAGCGGAAATTCATCTAGACACATTCAAGCATTATCAGAAATATTAATTGACGAACTGAAAAAAAAGGGAATAATGAATTGTCATTTAGAGGGGAGAGAAAGTAAAGACTGGAAACTTATAGATGCGGTTGATATTATAATTCACATATTTCATCCAGAAAAAAGAAAATTTTACGATCTAGAAAGAATGTGGTCAGAATTAATTCCTAAAGAAAGATTAACCATATGAAAATTAAAATCTATTTAAAATATATTTTAACTATTGTGGTTATAGTATTTTTAAATACTTCTAGTAAAATTTATGCGCAAAATGTAGATGAATTGTATAAAAAAATTGACCTATTTAGCGAGGTTTTAGAAAAAATACAAAAAGAGTACGTTGAAGAAATAGATCAAGCAGAAGCAATGGATGCTGCAATAGATGGTGTTCTACGATCCCTGGATCCTTATTCAGCTTATATGAATCCAGAAGTTTTTGAAGAATCTCAAACCGAAACGAGTGGAAAATTTGGTGGGTTAGGAATTGAAGTGAGCATGGAAGCTGGTGTTGTAAAAGTTATTACTCCGATAGATGATACTCCCGCTGCAAAAGCAGGCGTAAAAGCTGGGGATTATATTGTCAGAATAAACGGCGAGCAGGTCCAAGGAAAAACACTAATGGAAGCTGTTAATTTAATGAGAGGACCTGTGGGCACCCCTATAGAAATAACTGTAAGAAGAAAAGGTTTAAAAAAAGCAAAGATTATTAATATTATTAGAGAAGTTATTGAAATAAAATCTGTAGTTGCGAAATTAGTTGATAATGAAGTTGGTTATTTAAGACTAAGAGCATTTAATGAAAACAGCAGCGACCAATTAAAAAAAGAAATTTCAAAAATAGAAAAGAATAAAAAATTAAATGGGTATATTCTTGATTTAAGAAATAATCCTGGTGGCCTTTTAACACAAGCAATAAAAATTTCGGATTTCTTTCTAGAAGATGGAGAGATAGTTTCAACAAAAGGAAGAAAAGTAAGAGAAAATAGAAAATTTTTCGCAAAAAAAGGGGACAGGATCAATGGAAAACCATTAATTATTTTAATTAATAATGGGTCGGCATCTGCTTCGGAAATTGTTGCGGGAGCTTTACAAGATCAAAAAAGAGCGGTTCTATTAGGTGAGACAACTTATGGCAAGGGATCTGTTCAATCGATTATCCCTTTGCAAAATAGAGGAGCTATAAGACTAACTGTATCAAAATATTATTTACCATCAGGAAAATCTATTTCGGAGGTCGGCGTTGTTCCAGATATAAGAGTTGAAGAAGAAGGAGAAGAATTTTCAATTAACACCTCTACTGATAACCAACTCAATTATGCTATTAAACTTCTCAGTGGTTAAAGTTTAATGGAAAATGAAAAAGAATTACCATTAAGAATTGGTGTAGGGATAATTTTATTAAATCATGAAAATAAAGTTTTTGTAGGAAAAAGAATAGATAATCCTGAAAATTTTTGGCAAATGCCGCAAGGTGGTGTTGATAAAAATGAAAACTTTTTACAAGCAGCCAAAAGAGAACTTGAAGAAGAAACTAGCATTAAATCAGTTAAAATAATAAAAGAATGGGATGAATGGTTAGAATATGAGTTGCCAAAAAACCTTTTGGGTAAAGTGTGGGAAGGTAAATATAGGGGCCAAAAACAAAAATGGTTTGTTATGAAATTTCTGGGAAAATACAATGAAATAAATATCAAAACAAAAACTCCAGAATTTTTGGACTGGAAATGGTTAGATCACTCAGAATTACCTAAAGTTGCGGTTAAATTTAAAGCTAATCTATACAAAAAAATAAAAGAAAAATTGGATTTTTTGAATTTCAACTAAATCCTCAATTCTTTAAGCGCGTCTATTTTATGATCAAGAATATAGCGATCATGATCTGAAATATTTTTTTCTGTAAGCTTTTTTTGTGTACCCTCGCTTAAATTATCAATAAATTCTTTTGATATATCTTTTACATTTTTTGCTGACGCTGAAAGTATAATTAAACTATCGTTAAAATATTCAACCGTTCCATCTTCAACAAAAAAATCCTCAAAGGCTGATTCGTTTTTTTGTACTCTTATTATTCCTGGTCTTAAAAAAGTTATTATTGAAATATGATTCTTTAAAATACTCATATCACCTTCATATGATGGAAGTTTTACTGTTGTTGTATCGCCAGAGAAAATTATTTTTTCTGGACTGATTATTTCTAGTTTAAAACTATTTTCCATTAAGCTGCTGCTTCTTTGGCCATTTTCTCTGCTTTTTCTACAGCTTCCTCAATTGTTCCAACCATATAAAAAGCAGCTTCAGGTAAGTGGTCATATTCTCCTTTGCAGATAGCGTCGAAACCTTTGATTGTAGCCTCAAGGTCCACCAATTTACCTGGAGAACCGGTAAAAACTTCAGCAACGAAAAAAGGTTGAGATAAAAATCTTTGAATTTTTCTTGCTCTTGCAACCGTTAGTTTATCCTCTTCAGAAAGTTCATCCATACCTAAAATTGCAATTATATCCTGTAAAGATTTGTAAGTTTGTAATATTTTTTGCACTTCCCGCGCAACTTTGTAATGTTCTTCTCCAACTATTCTGGGATCTAGAATTCTAGATGTGGAATCTAATGGATCAACTGCCGGATAAATTCCAAGCTCAGCAATCTGTCTAGATAATACCGTAGTTGCATCTAGATGTGCAAATGAAGTGGCTGGTGCAGGGTCTGTTAAGTCGTCTGCGGGAACGTAAATCGCTTGCACTGATGTAATTGAACCCTTGTTTGTTGTTGTTATTCTTTCTTGTAAATTTCCCATATCAGTAGCTAGAGTTGGTTGATAACCCACAGCAGACGGAATTCTTCCTAGAAGAGCTGAAACTTCTGATCCTGCTTGAGTAAATCTAAAAATATTATCAACAAAAAATAATACATCTTGCCCCTCTTTATCTCTAAAATATTCGGCTACAGTTAAACCTGTTAAGCCAACTCTAGCTCGTGCTCCAGGAGGCTCGTTCATCTGTCCATAAACTAAAGCGGCTTTAGAGCCTTTACCCTCAGGTTTAATTACCCCAGACTCTATCATTTCATGATATAAATCATTTCCTTCTCTTGTCCTTTCACCAACGCCAGCAAAAACAGAAAAGCCACCGTGAGCTTTTGCAATATTATTAATTAATTCCATTATAATTACGGTTTTGCCTACTCCCGCTCCTCCAAATAATCCTATTTTTCCACCTTTTGAATATGGAGCTAACAAATCTACAACTTTAATCCCTGTCACTAATATTTCGGTTTCTGTAGATTGTTCAGTAAATTTTGGAGCCGATCTATGTATGGGCCAACTTTCTTTTGTAGACACTTTCCCTTTTTGGTCAATAGGTTCTCCTATAACATTTATTATTCTTCCCAAAGTTTCTGGTCCAACAGGAACCGTGATTGGAGAACCCGTATTTGTTACTTGATCGCCTCTTTTAAGACCTTCTGTGCTATCCATAGCAATCGTCCTAACAGCTGATTCTCCTAGGTGTTGAGCTACTTCTAATACAAGTCTGTTTCCAGAATTATTACATTCTAATGCGGTCAATATTTCTGGTAATTGACCTTCGAATTGAACATCTACCACTGCCCCTATAACTTGCGTAATTTTTCCAAAATTTTTACTCATTTTATAAACTTTCTGCTCCAGATATAATTTCAATTAGTTCTTTAGTGATCGATGCTTGCCTGCTTCTATTATAAGTTATAGTTAATTTTTCTACTAAATCACCCGCATTCCTTGTTGCGTTATCCATAGCAGTCATCCTAGAACCTTGTTCACTGGCAGCATTTTCAAGAAAAGCCTTAAAAATTTGAGTAGATATGTTGCGAGGAAGCAAATCATTTAATATTTCATTTTCTTCTGGTTCAAACTCATAAAAATTTTCTGATTTTTTAGCATCTTCTGTTTTTGTACTTTCAACCGGGATTATTTGTTGAGCTTGTGGAATTTGTGTAATTACATTTTTAAACTTGTTATAAAATATTTTGCACACATCAAATTGATTTTCATTAAATAAAGTAATAATTTTTTTCCCTATTTCTTCCGCTTCTTTAAATGAAATTTTTTTATAACCTTTAAAATTCATCTTTTCTACTATGTAACTACCGTATACTCTTTTTAGTTGATCGTGCCCTTTTGACCCCACCGTAAAAATCTTAAGTGTTTTTCCTTCTTTTAATATTTTTTCAAAATACATTTTAGCTTTTCTGCATATATTGGTATTAAATCCACCACAAAGTCCTCTATCTGCAGTAATAACTACACATAAATGTACGTTTTTTTTTCCGGTGCCTATTAAAAATTTTGAAGCATTTTCTTTATCGGTAATTGAATTGCTTAAATTAAGGATTATATTATTCATTTTTTCTGAAAATGGTCTCCCTTTTTCTGCGCTTTCTTGGGCTCTTCTTAATTTGGCAGCGGCTACCATTTTCATAGCCTTAGTTATTTTTTGTGTCGATTTAACACTAGAAATTCTTTTTTTTAGATCGTCTAAACTTGGCATTTAATTTTATTTATTTTTTTTAAATTTTTCTATGATTGATATTAGTTTTTTTTCTGATTCTTCTTCTAATTTTCCTGTATTATTTATACTATCAATAATCTCAGGGTTAGAAGATTTAACTTGTTCATAAATTTGTTTTTCAATGTTTTTAATATTTGGAAGTTCAACATCGTCTAAAAAACCTTTTACACCAGAAAAAACTGCGATTACTTGTTGTGCAACTGGCATTGGAGAATATTGATCCTGTTTTAAAAGTTCTGTTAATTTTGATCCTCTGTTTAATAATTTTTGTGTTGAAGCGTCTAAATCTGAGCCGAATTGAGCAAATGCAGCCATTTCTCTGTATTGTGCTAATTCTAGTTTAATTGAGCCAGCAACTTTTTTCATAGCCTTGGTTTGAGCTGCTGAACCAACTCTAGAAACTGATAAACCTACATTAACCGCAGGCCTTATTCCTTGGTTAAATAACTCAGTTTCTAAAAAAATTTGCCCATCAGTAATAGAAATTACATTGGTTGGAATATATGCTGAAACGTCTCCAGCCTGTGTTTCAATTATAGGTAATGCCGTTAAAGATCCGCCGCCCTTATCATCATTAAGTTTTGCTGCTCTCTCAAGTAATCTGCTATGCAAATAAAATACATCCCCTGGATAAGCTTCTCTACCAGGTGGTCTTCTGAGCAAAAGTGACATTTGTCTGTAAGCTACGGCCTGTTTAGATAAGTCATCATAAATTATTAATGCATGCATACCATTATCTCTAAAATATTCTCCCATAGTGCAACCAGTATAAGGAGCCAAAAATTGAAGTGGCGCTGGATCGGAAGCCGTTGCTGATACAATAGTCGTATATTCCATTGCTCCCGCATCTTCTAAAGATTTTACAATTTGTGCGACCGTTGATCTTTTTTGTCCAATAGCAACATAAATACAATAAAGTTTATTTTTCTCATCATCTGATTTATTTATTTCTTTTTGATTAATAATCGTATCGATAGCAACTGCTGTTTTTCCTGTCTGTCGATCTCCAATAATTAATTCTCGCTGTCCTCTTCCTACAGGAATCAGACTGTCAATTGCTTTTAATCCAGTTTGCATTGGTTGATTTACGGATTGTCTAGGAATTATTCCCGGAGCCTTAACATCAACTCTTTTTCTTTCTATTTTTTTATCTAAGTCACCTTTACCATCTATTGGATTACCTAAAGCATCTACCACTCTACCTAATAATTTTTTTCCGACCGGAGCATCTACGATAGCTCCAGTTCTTTTAACAACGTCACCTTCTTTGATTGTTCTGTCATCACCGAATATTACTACGCCAACATTGTCATTTTCTAAATTTAAAGCCATGCCTTTTATTCCACCTGAAAATTCAACCATCTCTCCAGCCTGAACATTGTCTAGGCCATAAACTCTTGCAATTCCATCTCCAACCGATAGTACTTGACCAACCTCTGAGACTTCTGCTTTTTCACCAAATTTTTTAATTTGTTCTTTTAAGATTTTTGTAACTTCTGAAGGGTTGATTTGCATTTTATGCCTCTACCATATTTTTTTCTAATTTTTTTAATTTTGTTTTAATTGAAGTATCAATCATTATGCTGCCAACTTGAATGATTAATCCCGCTATTAAATCAGGATCATGTTCGTAATTTATATTTAATTGAGATTTAAAATCTTGAGATAATTCATGTTGAATTTTTTTTTGTTCTTCGATTGATAGTTTTTTTGAGGATATTAATTTTGCTTTTAACTCACCTTTGTTACTTGAAACTAAATTTAAAAAACTTTCAATAATTTTATCCAAAAAAAACAATCTGTTTTTTGATGCAACAAAACCTAAAAAATTTTTAAAAATTTTAGAAAAATTATTCTTTTCGGCTATTGCAAATAGAACATTTTTTTTTCTTCTTT
>Ga0066836_10001747_pt1 | contig 11509 bp, 8 predicted proteins | sample ETNtaG_18_FD_71568 | JGI IMG/M metagenome (GOLD analysis project Ga0066836, IMG submission 71568) | Marine microbial and viral communities from oxygen minimum zone, Eastern Pacific Ocean - ETNP201302SV91 | ecosystem: Environmental > Aquatic > Marine > Oceanic | place: Pacific Ocean: Eastern...
AGGAGAGCTTTGCAACCATAGACGAATTACTCGACAAACTAGACGCCGATGCCGTGGTGGCGCAGAACAAATTTGAAGTGTTTCCGCTGGAAAACGGCTCAGCGGCCAAGTTAAAGATGATGCTTGACCGCCTGTTCACTGGGCGAAACGCGCCTCCGGGTGGCCAAGCGCCACAACCGGTGACGATTATCGCCGATCCAATTTCAAACTCGCTGGTTGTCGGTGCGGCGACCGAGGATTTGCCGATGGTTCGCGATCTTGTCGAGCGGTTGGATGCAGAGCAAACCAGCCCAAACATCAATGTGGCAGTGTTCCCGTTGTCCAAAGGCAACGCTACAAGCGTGTCGCAGACCATCCAGAGTCTGTATCGCGATTCAGGGACAACGGTCGGCCCATCGGTTACAATCAATGTGGATGACCGCATCAACGCGTTGGTTGTTTCCGCGGGCGAGAACGATCTCAAACGCATCGAGGAATTGGCCAAGCAGTTGGATACGAATGAGGTCAAGAGGGTCTCCGAGATTCGGGTGTTTGGTTTAAGACACGCCAGCGCCACCGAGCTTGCCCTGCTGTTGAATACGGCGCTCAACACCAAGCCGGAGAGCCTGACATCGCAGAGCGCGGACAGGCAAGAGTTGCTACAGTTCATCACGCGAACTGAGGAGGAAAATGAATTGATTACCACCGGCCTCAAGGAAGGTGTGTTAATTACTCCCGATCCCCGCACCAACTCCCTGGTCGTCTCTGCGCCCGTGGACAATATGCCCCTTATTGAGCAAATCATCATAAAGCTTGACGACAGTTCGCCGCAGATTGCGCAGATTAAGGTCTTTCAGCTGAAAAATGCCGATGCCCGTCAGATGGCAGATGTGTTGACCAACTTGTTCCAGTTGCAGGCCGCCGGCGGACAGGGCAATACGCGTTCCATCCGCTACACGTTGGTTATGCCATTGAATACCAAAGCAACAAATGTAGACGGCCAACCGACCATAGGCACCGCCGAGCAAAACGCCCTGACGGTGACCGTCGACATTCGAACCAACAGTCTGCTTATAGGCGGCTCAGAACATTATGTTGCCTTGTCCAGTCAGATCGTCGAGGAATTGGACTCCAGTCCGGCACAGGAGCGTATCACCCAGGTTTACCGCCTCAAGAATTCCCAGGCAGAAACCCTAGCTACTGCCCTGCAGGATTTTCTGGATCAGTCACGCCAGAGAGTCACCTCGGTCCTGGGTCAGGAGGCTGTGGGCACCGCCCAACGTTTATTGGATGAGGAGGTTGCGATTGTGGCCGAGCCTGTCACTAACTCGTTGCTGGTTTCGGCCAGCCCCCGCTATTTTGAGCAGGTTGAGAGTATGATCACACAGTTGGACCAACCTCAAAAACAGGTTTTAATTGAGGTTTTGCTGGCAGAGGTCACTCTGGATGGCACTACGGAGTGGGGTGTTCAATGGAATACAACAGTTGATTTAAGGGATAAGGGTATCTCCGATCAAAAGAGAGATATTGATTCAATTAAACTTGATGGCGAAACCGTAGTGGGAGGGTTAACAGCGAGTCTTACCGGCGATAATTGGAATTTTATCCTCAAGGCCATGCAGAGTGATGGGCGCCTAGAAATCTTAAGCCGCCCACAGATATTAGCCGCCGACAATATGGTGGCCAACATAAATGTCGGGCAACGGGTTCCTGTGGTTACGGGCAGTCGCATAACGGAGCGAGGCGACTCGATTAATAACTTTGAGTATCAGGACGTTGGTGTTCAGTTGGAGGTGACTCCTCGGATCAATCCGGAAGGAATAGTGAAGATGGAGGTGGCACCCACTATCAGCTCGTTGTCCTCATCCACGGTGGCAGTCTCAAAGGATTTTGACGCACAAGTTATCAACAACAGAAGCGCCAGCACCAGTGTGAGTGTGCAGGATGGCCAGACGGTCGTCATCGGCGGACTGATCAGCACTGAAGATGACGAGCGTGTTACAAAAATTCCGTTGCTCGGCGATATCCCATACATCGGGCAAATCTTCAGGAAGACAAAGAAAAAACGTGTAAGAAGTGAGTTGCTGGTAATTCTGACACCTCATGTTATTACCGAACCTGGTGAGGCTGAAAAATTCAGTCGGGAGAACATTGACAGTTCAAGTATCTTTGAACAGTTTGAACCAACTGGAAGCCAGCGAAACAAGACCCAGCAGCGCATCCTTGAAACCCTTAAGCCCAAAGCCCGTGAGGAGAAGGAGGTTGATGTTCCCCAACCATCCAAGGAGAAGAAGCAACTGCCATCGAAGATATAATGTGCGGTGACAGGAGGAAAAAGCCATCAGTTAGTTTTTGTGCAGGGTTGGTTCTTGGCCTGTCGTGGATTGCGGTCACCGGTATTGGTTGCCAAACACAAGGGTCCGATGTAGGCCGGTTTCGGCCCAAGATGTTTAATCCAGGTGAAGGGCCTGTTAATTCGATTCGACTCTTCACTTCCCCTGTGCTGTTTAACCTTGATGAAGAACCCGGCCCCGATGCGTTTAAAGCCCGCGTATATGCGGTAAGGGACTCTGTACCAAAGCCGGTACAGTTTACTAAGGGAACCTTAGAAATTATTATTTTTGACGAGACTTCAAACCGCGATCAACAGGACCCTCCGCGTCAAGTTTGGTCGTTTTCCGGATTGGTTTTGGATCGGCACAGGATCCAAACAAGCCTCGGCTATAGTTATGATTTCACCCTGGAGATAGATAAACCCAAGCCCCTGACCGGCAAGGTGTCTGTTGTGGCGAAGTTCACTCATCCAGATGGAGCTTCAATATTTGCGAAGCCGGTCAGCATTACTGTCGAACCATGATCATGTAACAGGATTTGGCAAGTTGCTGGGAAAAACTAATCGGTCTGATTTTTAACTTACCCAAGCGACCATGCACGCTTGCGATATTGAACCAATCGGCTTGAATATCGCCCCAGCAGGATCAGAATCGGCCACTGCCTAGGCAATGGCCGGGCGCAAGCAATGAGTAGTTACTCACAGGTTTTAGTGGAGAAAGGGTTGGTGTCCGTGGAGGACATTGATGCCGCCGATCGTCTGCGCGAGGAGAAGGGTCTGCGCTTGGACCGGGCGCTGATCCAAAACGGTGCGATTACTGAGCGTGCATTTCTTGAGGTAATGGGGGAGCGGCTTGACTTCGATGTGATCGACCTGCCCGGTGTAGCCATCGATCCCGAAGCCATCCAATCGCTTCCATCGCGGTTCGTGTATCGCAATCACCTCGCACCCATTGCCCGGGACAATGGCACGCTCAAGGTGGCCACGAGTGACCCGTTTGACCTGTATGTGTTCGACGAGATCAAGCTGTTGACCGGGCTGGAGGTGCGGCCGGTGCTGGCTCCCTTCGACGAGGTTGATAAGGTCATCAAGGAGCACTACGGCGTCGGTGGCGACACGGTTGAGGAAATGACCGGCGGTGAGGATCTCTCCCTCTCCGGCTCGGAGGATGACAGCCAGGACCTGTTGCAAATGGCGCAGGAGGCCAGCGTCATCAAGCTGGTCAACGAGATCATCCTTGAGGCGATTAACGAGCGCGCTAGCGACATTCATATCGAGCCTTACGAGCGGACGCTCTCGATTCGGTACCGCATCGACGGCGTGTTGCAGGAGGCCGCCGTGCCGCCGCAGATCAATCGGTTCAAGGCGGCGATCATCAGCCGTGTTAAGATACTCTCGAACATGAACATCGCCGAGCGGCGATTGCCACAGGACGGACGCATCAAGTTCTCGGTCGGCAGCCGGCAGGTGGATGTTCGTGTGAGCGTGATCCCGATGATTTTTGGCGAAGGCGTCGTAATGCGGATCCTTGACAAGACAACGGTTCTTTACAGCCTCCCGGAGCTGGGGCTAGACGAGAAAACGTTCCAACAGTTTCAGGGGCTGATCGACAAGCCGCACGGCATTCTCCTTGTCACCGGCCCGACCGGCAGCGGTAAAACGACCACGCTTTATGCCGCGCTCAATGCCATCGTCGGCCCAGAGAAAAAGGTGATCACTACCGAGGATCCGGTGGAGTACAATCTCGAGGGCGTGAACCAGATCCCGGTCGACCACAAAGTCGGCATGTCGTTCGCCATGGGGCTTCGTGCCATCCTGCGTCACGACCCGGACGTGGTGATGATCGGTGAGATTCGGGATCTCGAGACGGCGCAGGCGGCCACGCAGGCCTCGCTGACCGGTCATTTGGTCTTATCCACGCTGCACACGAACGACGCCGCCTCGGCGGCTACGCGCCTGATTGATATGGGAGTCGAGCCGTTCCTCGTCAGCAGTACGCTAAGCGGCGTGATGGCCCAGCGCTTGGTCCGCGTCATTTGTCCCGACTGCAAAACCGAGCTGAACCCCGCCGAAGTAAAATACCCGAAGACGGCTGGCATTTCAAAAAGTGACAAGATGTATCACGGAAGAGGTTGCCGCCAATGCCGCAACAGCGGGTATCGGGGCCGGACGGGCCTGTACGAGTTGCTGATGATGAACGAGGAACTGGGTGAAAAAATCATCGAGCGCGTCGCGTCAACTGAGTTGGTTCGCATCGGTCGGGCCAACGGCATGCGGCTGCTTAGCGAGGACGGCTGGGACAAGGTTGGGTGCGGAACCACCACGCCGGAGGAAGTCATGCGTGTGACCGCCGAGTAAGCCAAGTTGCCATGCCCAAGTTTCAGTACACAGCCCGAAACCTGACCGGCGGAAAAGTCACCGGCCACATCGAAGCAGACGCGCAGGGAGCTGCCATCCAGTTGATCGAGGGGAGGGATCTTTTTCCGCTGGACGTCTGGAACACCGAGGGCGAACGCAGCACCAAGTCGTTCCGCGGCCGTATCTCGAATCGCGACCTCGGCGTGATGTACGGGCAGCTCTCCGATTTGCTCGGCTCCGGCGTGCCGTTGCTGCGCTCGCTCAAGTCGCTCATCAAATCGACCGTCAACAAGCGACTCGCCGGGATTTTGCGCGACATTCACAACGCCGTGGCCGACGGCAGAACGCTGTTCGAGTCGATGGCCGAACATGGTGAAGTGTTCCCCACGCTGCATACCGTCATGGTGCAGGCGGGCGAGCGGGCCAGTTTTTTGGAGGACGTGCTGGAGAGCCTGTCCGTGTTTCTCGAGCGACTCGACGAACTGCGCGGCAAAGTGCTCGGCGCGCTCGTTTACCCAGTGATGCTCGTCATGCTCGGCGGTGTTGTGATGATTGCCGCGCTGGTATTTTTTGTGCCCAAGTTTGAGCCAATGCTGGCCGGGATCGACAAGCCGATGCCGACGGAAGTGGTCTTTATCCTGAGCGCGACCATTCGCAACTATTGGCTGTTCCTGATGGCAGGGTTGGCCGGAATTGTCGCGCTGTTTTGGAGTGTGCTCCAGAGTCCCACCGGCAAACAGGCGATGGAGCGATGGCGGCTAAAAATCCCGGTGGCCGGAACGGCGCTGCGTATGGTGGCGATCACCCGGTTTTGCCGTATCCTTGGTACGATGCTGGCCAACGGCGTGCCAATTCTGCAGGCGCTGGCCATCAGCCGCGACGCCACCGGCTCGGCGCTGCTTGCGGGAAACATTGACGATGCCATCGAAAACGTCCGCGCCGGCGAACCACTCGCTGAGCCATTAAAAGCCGGAGGCATGTTCCCCGAGCAGGTGTTGGCGATGATTTCCGTTGCCGAAGAGTCGAACCAACTGCAAAAAGTGCTGCTGCAAATCGCCGACTCGGTGGAGCGGCGGACCAACCAGCAGGTGGACCAGGCCGTCCGCCTGATCGAGCCGGTGATTTTGTGTGTGGTTGCCGCCGGCATCGGCTTCTTGGCGCTTGGCCTGTTGCTGCCCATTTTCACCATGGCCAGTTCGCTTGGCCAAAGTTGAGTCCCGCTTGGTCAGACTAAATAAAATGGCGTGGGCGAGGTTGACTTTTTGCTCATAACAGGTGATATTTCCCCCCGTCAACCAGACGCGACACGTAGTGTTTGGAAAAAGAAAGAGTATAATATGCGACAACGATTGTTGCGACAAAGTTGTTTTGAATGCTTCCGCTCGGTCGTCGTCCATTATGGGGTTTGATTTGAAATACGACTTTTACTTAACGAAAAAACAATGAAACTGAAATCCAACACCGGTAAAGCCCACCCGGGCGCCTTCACCCTCATTGAGGTTCTATTGGTCATTGTCATCATCATGCTCTTGGCGGGGGCGATCGTGGCCTTTGTCATACCGCAGCAGGAAGGGGCGGAAAAAAACACCACCCGGATGCTGGTCAACAACGTCAAAGGCTCACTCGACAATTACCGGCTAAATATCGGCCACTACCCCACCGAGGAGGAAGGGGGACTCTTGGGTTTGGTTCAAAAACCGGAGTTCGAGAATGAGAAACTTGGCGCCAAGTGGCAGGGGCCATACGTCAAAGTCGGCACTACGTTCGGGGACGCCTGGTCCAACACGCTGGTTTACGAGCCAGCCGATCCAGAGTTCATGCAGGCTGGCGATCCGCCTTACCGACTTTACTCCAAAGGCCCGGACGGACTGGAGGGAACGGAAGACGATATTGGCGACAAGGAAGCCCAGGAGGAGGCAGACAGTTTGGAGGAACTGAGCGAAGCAGCAGACCCGATCACGACGGGGGATGAATAACCGGCCGCAGCTTGCCGGCACCTCCAACCACGGGTTCACGTTGTTAGAAATCCTGTTGGTGCTGGTTTTGCTGTTGCTTTTGTTTGGCGCTGCGGTTTTTGAGTTCAACTCAATGGGCCGCGGCGCTTCGCTTTCTGGCGGAGCCGACAGGCTCGAGTCGCTTTTCCGCTTCGCCCGCAGCGAGGCCGAGCGCACCGGTCGAAAAATCCGCATTCGCTTTTCCGCCGCTGACGAATTGGCGCAATCGACCGCAGCCGGCCCGGTCGCCGAGTGGGAAGCCGATCCGCTTGAGCAACCGGGGCAGTTTACCCAACTCCCGAACAGCGTCCATTTCACCCAGGTCATGGATAATCTCGTCATCGTCGAGTCCGTCGAGTTGACTGATTTGGACTCTCAACTGTCCGCACAACTTTCAGCCAATGCAACGCTCCCGGACAGCGACTCCGCCGCATTCTTTGAGTTGGATGAACCTCCGAAAATTCACTTTTATCCCGATGGTTCCTGCGACTCTGTCAAGGTGCGGTTGGCCGATCGCAACCAGGACAACTCCAACAAGGCAATCGTCGAGTTGATCGGGCTGACCGGCACGATGCGCCGGGATATCATCGAAATCACCCCGAACGAGCCGATCGGCACCGAGACCAACGAAGTAGCCCGGACAATCCAGCCGCCTGGCCAGCCGCAGCCCAAGCCGTGACCCCTCCAAGCTGCAAAGCCAAGCGCACGACCACTGGAGCTATTCTGTTCGAGGTCGTCCTTGCGCTCGCCTTGTTTGTCTTTGCGGCGGCGGTGATTTCCGGCGGGTTCAGTGCCTCGCTCAAGAGCGTTGATCGCATGAGGGCAGAGCTTGACGCTTCGAACTTGGCCGCCTCGACGCTGGCGGAGATCGCGCTTGCCCTCAAGCCGATGAGCTCTTCGCCGCCCACCGATTTTGAGCCGCCGTTTGACGGATGGAATTGGGAAGTGCAAGTCACCGAACCAAGCGAAGACCTCGACATGGGCGGCGGCTTGACGTTGGTCGAAGTGATCATCCGCAACGAGACGCTGCAGCGGGAAACCCGGCTCGCCCGCATGATGCGCGGCACAACACAATGAACACCTTTCCTGCAACGCGCTTGGCCAAGCGGCTCCGATTTGCTGCCGCCTTCACCATTCTCGAGGTAATGCTGGCCATTGTCATTGCCACGGGATTGTTGGCCACGGCGATGTATTACTACCAGCAGGCGGCCCGGTTCCGGAACGACTTGCTGGAGGAAACCGAGCGCATCGGCAGTGCGCGACTGATCCTCGACCGCTTGAGCACGGAACTCCGGTGCTCGCTGTACCATCCTGCCCGCAGCGTAGGCGCGAAGGGTGGAGCGGACTGGATTGAGTTCCTGAAATCCAGCGTCCCAAGCGAAGCCAGTTGGCGGGTGCAAACCGAGTCTGAATCCCCAGCTTACCCCGAGACCGGCTACCGGCTTATCCGCTACGAACTGCTCAAAAAACCCCTGCCCAGCGGTTCGCTTGACAACGAAGCCAACCAACAAATGGTCGAACAAATGACATCGCAAACGGTACGCCGTTCCGGCGATACCAACGATGTGCTGGCCTCATTGATGCAGGGCGATGCCATCAACCGAATCGAGCGACGCCTGCTCTCGGCCAAGGCGTCCACCAACAGCGTGGTCGCATTGCGAATCAATCCTGTCCGCATCACCGACCGGTTGAAATATCTAAAGTTTCGTTACCTCAATGGCAGCGCGTGGGTGAACACTTGGCCCGGACCGCAATTGCCACTTGGGGTCGAGGTCAGCCTCGGCATCGAGCCGATGTCCGCAACAAACCTGCTCGAGGATTACACTAACCACGTTTTTCGCCGGATCATCCGCATCCCCGCCTGGGCGAGCGCAAACTCCATCACGCAGTGAATGTCCGCCGCCACAACGTTCCCGACGATAATGCCATCGCTTTGGTAGGGGTCCTCGTCATCGTCGGTTTGCTGTCCATGATCGCGATCAGTTTGATGTTCCGCATGCAGGCCGCCGCGACGGCATCTGCCTCCACGCTGCGCTCGGAGCAGGCTTGGGTCGTCGCCTTGAGCGGACTCGACCGGGCCATCGATGTGGTGAGCGATTCTTCCCGTACTTCGGAAGGTTGGATCGATAATCCCACCGACTTCGAGCACCAGCTGGTTTACGACGACGGCTCAGATCAGTGGTACTTCTCCGTCTTCCGGCGCAGCGTGCTCGAGACAGACGAGATTATTTTCGGCGTGCTGGATGAGGCGTCCAAGCTGCCGCTAAATGTAACCAACGTGCTGCAGTTAATGAAGGTACCCAACATGCCACTGCCCGCCGCCGAGGCGCTGGCAGACTTCGTCGATGGCGACTCAATCGCCCGAGACAACGGAGCAGAACAGGACTCGTACGATTTGCTGCCAGTCCCGTACTCGATTCCCAACAAGCCAGTCAGTTTTCTCGACGAACTACTGTTGGCACAAGGCGTGAGCGCCGGTCACCTTTACGGCGAAGACGCCAACCGCAACCACAAACTCGACGCCAATGAGAACGACGCCGACACCCTGTTTCCGCCCGACAATCAGGACGGAACACTCAGCGGCGGGTTGCATCGTTTTTTCACGCTGCACTCGAGGGACTGGAACGTGAACCGCAACAACCAGCCGCGCCTCGACATCAACACCGTCGCACTTGACCCCGAACCCGCCGGGTTGACGGATGAGACGGTCGCCTTTCTTGAGGCCAAGCGGAAGGCAGGCCAACCGATCGCCTCACTCGCAAACCTCGTCAACGCCACGCTCATCGTCACAGAGGAAAAAAACCAGGCTCAGCGCGAACTCAAGTCTGGCGTTGGTGCAGGAGACCTTGGCCAACTGCTGGACCGCTTCACCACCGACGCAAAGCAGATCCGCCTCGAGAGAGTGAACATCAACACCGCCCCGGCTAGCATCCTCGCCCAAGTGGAGGGCATCGACGAAGCCTTGGCCAGCACGATCGTCTCCGCACGACAGGGCCTCAGCCCAGAGGCCAGCCGTTCCATCGCTTGGCTGCTGGAGGAGAGCCTGCTAGACGCCGGCCAGTTCAGGCAGATTGAGCCCCTCATCACAGCCCGCAGTTTTCAATTTCACATTCAGGTGATAGGCTACGCCCTACCCTCGGGCAGGTACCGCGTGCTCGAGGCCATCGTGGATTTAATCGGTCCCGAGCCGCGGGTTTTATATCTCCGGGACTTGACCAAGCTGGGTGTTCCGTATCCGTTTGCCTCCCGGCAGGAAATGAGAATGACAAACAATGACTGACACCCCGATCACCAGCGGTCGCGCTTGGCCAAGCGCACTGATCCGGGCCCGCTCCGGTTTGGGCAGCAGGAGCGACGTCACTGCGCTGGATATCGACCAGCGAATGTTGCGAGTGGTGCAGGTCGCCACCGGCAAGACACCCGGTAGCACCCGGGTCAAGCGAGTCGAGGTGATCCCCGTGCCGGGGGAGGAGTTCGACCTCGCCAACCCCAAAAAAGTCGGCGAGTGGATCGCCCAGCAACTCAAGTCGTTGCACATCTCACCTGGCACCGTAGTCATGGCCGCACGCCGGGGCGAAGCCGTGCTGAAGGAACTGTTGTTGCCACCTCTCAAGGACGCCGGCGAAATGGCAGCGATGGTGCATATGCGTGCCGCACGCGAATTGCCATTCCCTGAGAAAGACGCTGTCATCGACTTCACGGTCACCAAGGTGCCAACAAAGGAGGAACTCCAATCTGCCAAAAAAGAAGCCATCCCGGCGACCCCCGACACCAAGGCTCATGTTGTTGTTGCGGCCGTGCGTCGGGAAACGGTGAACCACTATCAGGCGATCGCCGAGGCGGCCGGGTTGACACTCACCGGGCTTGCTCTCCGGCCACTGGCCTCCTTTCGCGCACTCAAGGCCTGCGTGCCCGAAATCAACGGTAATGCCGTTGCTCTCATCTCGGTTCGTCGTCACGAGGTGGATGTGGACATTCTGATTGATGGTCGCTTGGTTTTCAGCCGGGAATTATCAGTCAACCTGGAAGAGCCGGAGGATGTGACCGAGGAGGCTGGGCAGGACTGTATCACGCAGGCAGCCAAGGAGATTATCCGCTGCTTGCATAGCTACGAAGGTTCGGAGGCGTTCAAGCCGCTGGAGCACCTGTACGTCGCGGGCGGCACCGGACTGGAGGACAATCTCCGCGACATCATTCGGAGTCAAACGGACATCGACTGCAAACGAATGCCGCCCCCCACCGGAGTTCGGTTGCCAAAGGAGAGGGAGACCGACGCGACCCGGACACTGACCGCGCTTGGCCTAGCGCTTGGCTTCGTGGATGAGCGCGGGCTGGCGGTTAATTTTCTTGCCCCTAAGCGCCCGGTGCTCCGCCGCAATCAGGGCCGCGCCAAGTGGCTGCTGAGTGTTGTGATCTTGCAGGCCCTGTTTCTTTTTCTGTTTGGCGCGCGCTCTAAATTGGCGGAGGAATACGAGATGAAACTATCAGGAGCCAATGGCCTGATATCGACCCACAGTATCTTGGCCAAGCGAGAAAAAGACATCGGCAGGTGGACGAGAAGAAACGCAGACTCAATCAGGAGTTGGCATGGGGCCAACCGGCATTGGCTTGAACACGTGGCTTTTCTTAGCTCTGTCATGCCGCAATGCGATCAAATCTACCTGCTCAAAATTAACATGCGCTCCGCCAAAACGGGGGTAATTTCATTTCAGGTGCAAGTCAGGGACAGCGATGTTCTCCATTCATTTGAAAAAAAGCTCCGCAACCTGGGGTACATCGTCAAACCCGTTTCGTTTACACCGGTCAACGACAAGAACGGCTACAAATTCCGGGCCACGTTTGACCT
>Ga0066836_10001748_pt1 | contig 11509 bp, 9 predicted proteins | sample ETNtaG_18_FD_71568 | JGI IMG/M metagenome (GOLD analysis project Ga0066836, IMG submission 71568) | Marine microbial and viral communities from oxygen minimum zone, Eastern Pacific Ocean - ETNP201302SV91 | ecosystem: Environmental > Aquatic > Marine > Oceanic | place: Pacific Ocean: Eastern...
AATGGCAGCTTTAGTTGACCTTGACAAAATGACTCACGAAGATGCAGCTAAAAAATGGTTAGCTGACAACGAGTCAGTTTGGAAAGCTTGGATGAACTAATTATAGAGCATAAAGGCTAACAAATTAAAAATCTCTCCCAACGTTGTTGGGGGGGATTTTTTTTTACAAAATTTTGTGTAAAATGAAACAATGAAAAAATATTTCTTTATCATAATTCTAAGTTTATTAATTTCATCTTCAGCTTCAGCTCGTAAGGTAGGATGCAAAGAAGGAAATTGTGAAAATGGTTTTGGTTTATGGGTTTCCACAGACGGAACAACTTATGAAGGAGAGTGGTCTGGAACAAAAAAAAATGGTCAAGGAATAGAAACTTGGCCTAATGGATATGTTTACAAAGGTGAATTTAAAAATAGTGAGTGGAGTGGGAAAGGTACTTTAACTTTTCCAAACGGCGCAACTTACGAAGGAGAATGGGCTAATGGTTTCATGAATGGAAAGGGAACATTTACTTGGTCTGATGGAAAACAAGCAACAGGAATTTGGAAAAATGGTAAATTACAAGAGTAGATAAAATAATGTTAGAAAATAAATATTTAAATAAATTAAAAGAGTTACCAGAACCAGTTAGACATTTTGGTGGTCTTATTTCAATAACAGTTTTGGTAATTTTATCTTTTGCTATTTTAAATATTTATTGGGGTGGTGGTGATGAATTAATTAGAAAAATGAAAATAGAAGAAGAAAGAATTGAACAAGAAAAAAAACTAAATGAAGTTATATCAAGTCTTCCATCGGGCATTGTGGTATTTTACGATGGAACTGATCATTATAAATTGTCTAAAGAACAATACGAAGCAGTTTGTAAAATAACTAAACTTATTCCACAACGTGCTATTATGGCTGCCCATTTCTTAAATCATAAGGCTTATGAATTATATACTATAAATGGTAATAAAATTAATGACACGTTTGTTAAATGGGACAAAGATAAAAATAAATGTTTTGCTGGTTATACTGTAAGTGGAAGCAATGTTGGAGTTAATGAAGTAGCAAATGTTTCTGGAGAGGTTTTGAGTTTTTTAAGTACCGGAATTGATACCAGAGTTTATTTTATTAAAAATTTTTAGGAGGAACATAACAATTATATAGATTTTATTTTAACTGAATATCGTATAAATTGTTAAATATAATGACTGATGCTGTAATTAAATGTGAAGCTGTATATAAAATTTTTGGTGCAAATGCCAAAAAAATGCTCAAAGAAGCAAATGGAAATGTAGATGCGAAAACATTCCAAGAAAATGGATGCATTGTAGGGGTGAACAATGCTTCTTTTGAAGTTTCAAAAGGAGAAATGCTGGTTGTAATGGGATTATCTGGCTCAGGAAAATCTACATTATTAAGATGTATTTCTAGATTAACAGATGCAACTGCTGGAAAAATTTATATAGAAGGCCAAGATTTACTTTCATTAAAAGAAAAAGAGCTAATTGAAATTAGAAGAAATAAAATGGGAATGGTTTTTCAAAGTTTTGCTTTACTTCCTCATAAAACAGTTTTGGAAAATATTGCTTTTCCACTTCAAATCAAAGGAATAGAAACTGAGAAGAGTATCAATAAGGCTATGGACATGGTTAAACTTGTTGGTCTTGATGGAAGAGAAAATTATTTTCCAAGAGAACTTTCAGGTGGACAACAACAAAGAGTAGGTATTGCTCGATCACTAGCTGTAGAACCTGATATTTGGTTTTTAGATGAACCATTCTCCGCACTAGATCCATTGATTAGAAAAGAAATGCAAGACGAATTTTTAAGGCTTCAAGAAAAACTAAAAAAAACAATTATGTTTATTACTCACGATTTTGATGAGGCGTTAAAACTTGCTGATCGTATAGCAATTATGAAAGATGGAATAATTGAACAGCTAGATACTCCAGCAAAAATTGTTTTAAATCCAGCAACCGAATATGTAAAAAAGTTTACTGAAGAAGTACCAAGAGAAAAAGTTTTAATAATAGAAGATGTAATGGATGCGCCAACATCAGATAATTTAAGCAATATAAAAGTTTCAAAAGACGAGATAATAGAAAATGTAGCTGAAAAGATTTTATCGCAAGAAAAGTCTGTAGGTGTAACTGACGAAAATAATAAAATTGTTGGAACTGTTCATCCTTCAAAAATAATTCATACTGTTTTTGGAGGAAGAAAAGAAAACAGTTAAATTATGGAATTATTAAAAAAATATCCAAAATTATTTCAATGGTTATTTTTATTAGTTGTATTTTTTGCTTTATGTTTTGCAATTGATGTTCCTGAAACTTATAAATTTATAAGGCAACAAGCTGAATTTATTAAAGATCCAAACCAAAGTACTTACACACTTTTTGGTAAAGAAGTAAGGTATTATGCATTTGATAATTTCTGGAGACTACCTCCTTTACTTGGATGGTTGCCTATTTGGATAAATGATGGACTTTTTTTCTTATTGAATGAATGGATGCCAATGGAGTTTTGGGATTCAGCTACACAAGAATACAAAACTCGACCTTTAGTTCTACAAATATCAAGAAATATTACAGCGTTCATGACATTTCTTATAGAATTTATTAGAGAAATTTTATTAGGCGGTGTTGAAACAATCGTAGCATTTACTAGTTGGAATTTTGTAAGTGCATATCCATGGGCAAAATTACCAGGTTTACCTTGGACAATTGTAGCTGCGGGTGCAGCCATATTAGCTTACAAATTAAGCGGCAAAGGTTTGGCTATATTTGCTGGATTGGTAATGATTTATATTTCAGTTTTTGGTCAATGGAAACCTTCAATGCAAACGCTTTCTTTTATACTGGTAGCAGCACCACTTTCTTTTATTTTTGGATTGAGTTTAGGTGTTATGGCTTATAAGAGCAAACGTGTTGAGAAAGCTTTATACCCAATACTTCTAGTTATGCAGACTATGCCTCAATATGCTGTTTTAGTTCCTGCTATGGTATTGTTTGGCATTGGTGATCATGCTGCAGTTATAATAACAATGGTTGTTGCTATTCCACCGATGATCCTATTAACTTTGATAGGCCTTAGAGGTGTATCTCCAGAAGTTATTGAAGCTGGAAAAATGAGTGGATGTAGTAATTGGCAATTAATGACCGAGGTATTAATTCCAACTGCAAGAAGAGATATTCTAATTGGTGTTAACCAAGTCATTATGGTTTGTTTTTCTATGGCGGTTATCTCAGCTTTTATAGGTGCTAAAGGACTGGGATGGAATTTATTGTTAGCTTTAAATCAGTTGAATATTGGTTTAGCATTAGAAGCAGGCTTATGTATTAGTTTGATTGCAATTCTTTTAGATAAAATGTCTTTGGCTTGGGCAAATAAACAAACTGACTATTTTGGCAATTTGACATTTTATCAACGTTATAAAAACACAATATTTTTTGGCGGAGCTGTAGTAATCGGTACTTTACTTGCCTTAGTTGGATCTTTTTTCTTTAAAGAAGGTTTTAATTATTTATATGAGGTTCCTCATAATAAAGGAATATCAACAGCAGATTTCTGGAATAAGGGTGTCGATTGGATATTTGATACCTTCTTTATATACATAAAAGCATTTAATACATGGTTAATAACAGAAGTCCTTCAGCCAATGAGAGCATTATATCTAAGAATGCCTGCGGTTGCTACTTTAGTATTAGTTGTCGGCGCAGGGTATATAATTGGTGGAATTCGTTCAGCTTTTACAGTGGGCGCATTAACATTATTTATAGCTTTAAGTCCATGGTGGGATAGAGCATTAGTCACAACATACATGGCAACTTTTGGAGTTATTATATCTTGCACAGTTGGATTTACTGTTGGAACTTTATGTAAGCAAAATAAATATACTACAAATTTTATGTTAGGAATATGTGATATTTTTCAAACATTTCCTTCTTTTGTATATTTAATTCCAGTAATGATGTTGTTTGGAGTTACAGACACATCAGTATTAATTGCTGTAATTGTTTATGCAACAATTCCTGCAACAAGATATACTATTGAGGGATTAAGAAGTGTTCCATCTGCTTTGCATGATGCAGCCACAATGTCAGGTGTAACAAAATTACAAAGATTATTCAAAATAGAATTACCTTTAGCATTTCCTCACATGATGCTTGGTGTAAATCAAACAATAGTATTTGCTCTATTTATGGTAATTATAGGAGCATTTATTGGAACAGAAGATTTGGGACAGTATATTTTAAAAGCCTTATCAGATAAAGCTGGTGGAGGAAAAGGATTAACACTTGGTATCTGCGTTGCTTTCATAGGTTTAATATTTGATAATTTAATTAGAACTTGGGTCGAAAAAAGAAAAAAACATCTTGGCATAGATTAAAACTGTGAAAAAATTTCTTGTTGCCATTGATCAAGGCACGACATCTAGTAGAGCTATTTTGTTTAGTTTGTCAGGTAAGCCTATTTATATTTCTCAAAAAGAATTTAGACAATATTTTCCAAAGAATGGATGGGTAGAACATAATCCAAATGAGATTTGGAATACAGTAAAAAAAGTTTTGTTAGACGTAATTTCTAAAAGTAAAAAATTAAAAGGTAAAATATTATCAATTGGTATAACAAATCAAAGAGAAACAACTATTCTCTGGGATAAAAAAACAGGGAAACATGTTTATAATGCAATTGTTTGGCAAGATAGAAGAACTGAAGAATATTGTAAGAAAATAAAAAAAAAAGAAAATTTAATAAGAAAAAAAACAGGCTTATTTATTGATCCATATTTTTCTGCTACCAAAATAAAATGGATATTAGAAAATGTTAAAAAGGCAAAAAATCTTTTAAAGAAAAAACAATTATTATTTGGAACAATTGATAGTTTTTTAATATGGAAACTTACTGAAGGCAAAGTTCACGCAACAGATGCTACTAATGCTTCAAGAACAATGCTTTTTAATATTAATAAAAATAATTGGGACAATGAAATTTTAAAAATTTTTAAAATAAACAAAAATATTTTGCCAATGGTAAAAAACTCAGCAGATGATTTTGGTTATACTAGTAAAAAAATTATTGGTAAACAAATATCAATTTCTGCTGCACTTGGAGATCAACAAGCAGCTGCATTTGGTCAAGCTTGTTTTGAAAAAGGATCTGTAAAAAGCACTTATGGCACAGGAGCTTTTGCAATTATGAATACTGGTAATAAAAAAATAATTTCAAAAAATAAATTACTCACAACCATTTGCTACAGACTAAATAATAAGAATACATTTGCAATAGAGGGGTCTATTTTTGTAGCTGGTGCTGGAGTTCAGTGGTTAAGAGATAAAATAAGGTTAATAAATAAAGCTTATGAAACAGAAAAAATCGCAAAATCTAAACAAAATAATAACGGAGTTTATATAGTGCCTGCTTTTACTGGTTTAGGAGCTCCATATTGGAGTCCAAGTTCTCGTGGATTAATTACTGGCTTAACAAGAAATAGCGATTGGAAAGATCTTGTACGTGCAATCATAGAGTCTGTTGCTTATCAAAGTTATGATTTATTTGCGTCTATGAAAAAAGATGGGTTAAAGCCAAAGATTGTTAAAGTGGATGGAGGAATGGTTATTAACAATTGGTTTTCTCAATTTTTATCTAATATAATTGACACAAAAGTTATAAGACCAAAGGTTAAAGAAACTACAGCTTTAGGAGCAGCTTTTATGGCAGGTTTAAAAATAGGAGTTTACAAATCTCTTTCAGACATTTCAAATTATTGGGAAGCAGATAAAAAATTCACTCCAAAAATAAGTAAATCAGACCGTACTAAGCTATTGAAAGGTTGGCAACAAGCAATTAGAAAAACTTTAGTTCAATGAAAAAAATATTAGTCATTGGTGGTGGGGCAATGGGTTCGGCATTTACAATTCCTTGCTTAGAAAATAAAAATAAAGTTACTATTACAGAACCTTATAGCAAAGCTTTTATTAAAGACCTTTCCTCAAAAAATAAATTTCATAAAAGTTTAAAGATAAATCTTCCAAAAGGTTTAAAATTTAGAAAATTCTCTTCAGATTTATTGAGAGAAAAATTTGATTTAATTGTAATTGCTTTAAGCCTTTCAGGTATTGACTTTATTAGCAAAGAGCTAAAAAGATTAAAATTAAAAAATCCAATTTTGATACTTACTAAAGGATTAAAATACGAAAAAAAAAATAATAAAATTTTAACAATTTCAGAACAATTAAAAAATAATTATAACTCAGTGAATATTTCAGTTTTAAAAGGTCCTTGCTTGGCTAAGGAATTAGCTAGAAAAAAACAAACTAATGTAATCATAGCCAATAAAAATATTAAAATAGCTAAACAGATAGGTAAGATGATTTCTACAAAATATTATGTCATAGAATTTTCTAATGATATTATTGGCGTAGAAGTATGTTCTGCAATAAAAAATATATATGCAATGATAGTTGGAGCAGGCCAGAGTTTAAATACGTCATCAAGTTTATTTCAAAAATCAATAATTGAAATGAAATATTTAACTAAATATTTCAAAGGAAAAGAAGCAACAACTCTAGGACTTGCAGGAGCAGGTGATTTATATGTTAGTGCAGCAGGTGGAAGAAATAGTAAAATGGGAAGTTATTTAGGTAAAGGATTTACATTTAAAAAAGCAAAACAAAAATTTATGCCCAATGATACAGTTGAAGGAGAACAGCTTGCTAGAGAGATAGCGCCATATATATTAAAAAAAATAAATAAAAAAAAAATACCTTTGATGGCTAATTTATTAAAAACTATCTTAAAAAACAAAAAATTAAATTTAAGATTGTAAATAAAATTTATTTTTTTGACTGATCTAAAAAAGTTTTTAGAGAGTCATCCATTGCTGTTGCCCATGAAGTATGATGTATTGGAGCAACAGACCCAGTAACTGGTGAAGAAAAAGATTTATTTCTGTATGTCATAATATCTTCTACTTTGTGATGCTCCCATTCCTTAAAATTCTTTCTAATTAATTCAAAATCAATTTTTGGATAATCAGATAGCCCGTGTAATTCCTTAGTATATTCAGTTTGGAAGTCTATCATCTGATCAGGATTTTCTAATTTTTCTTCTATAGCAACCCATTTGTTTATATCTTTTTCTATTTCTGAACTATTTGGGAGTTTAATTTTGCCCATTATTATATCTCTTGCATACCAAGCCTGACAGTCGAACATATTAAAAGTATGAAATTGATCTTGCATACCTAAATAAATTAATTTGTGATTGTCTTGCCATACCACTCCTTTATATAATTTCGGTGGATAAAGTCTGTTTCTAGTTTTTAGTTTAAGATCTTCAGATAAGAATGGAAAATGATGGAGATAACCTGAACACAAAATTATTGCATCAGCTTCTTGTTTGTGGCCATCTTTAAAAATTGCTTTGTTTCCTTCAAGTCTGTCTAAATAATGGACTTCTTTTACTCCATTAGGCCATTTAAAACCCATAGGGTTATTTCTGTAACCTATAGTTACACTTTTTGCACCATACTTATGACACTGAAGCGCTACATCTTCAGCAGAATAGCTGCTTCCTAAAACAATAACATTTTTACCTCTGAATTCTTCCGCATCTCTAAAGTCATGAGAATGTAATATTCTTCCTGGGAAAAACTTCATTCCAGGATATTCTGGAATGAATGGAACCGAGAAATGACCGCTTGAAACAACAACATAATCAAAAACATCTTTTGAAAATTTATCATTCTTCTTATCAAGAGAAGTAATTTCGAAATTGCTTCCATTGTATGCAACATTAGTAACGCTATTATTAAATTTTACTTTATCTTTTAGATTCCCTTTTTTAACTCTACCAAGTATGTAATCGTATAAAACTTCTCTTGGTGGAAATGATGGAATTGGTTTTCCAAAATGTTCTTCAAATGAATAGTCAGCAAATTCTAAACATTCTTTAGGACCATTTGACCAAAGATATCTATACATACTATTAGGAACAGGGTCACCGTATTGATCGGATCCTGTTCTCCAGCTGTAATTCCATAATCCTCCCCAATCATTTTGTTTTTCAAAGCATACTATTTCAGGTATTTTTTCACCTTTCTTTTCAGCTTGTTCAAAAGATCTCAACATGGATAAGCCGCACGGCCCAGCTCCAATAATTGCTATTTTAGTCATGAAACTATCTCCATAAAAATAAATTTATAAATGTATTTTAATAACAAAATGATATGAATTGAAATAAAATAATATTTTATTTATTATGAAAATTAATTGGAATTATCCCACTATTGTATGGGTAGGTGAGAATAGAATTAAAGATTTACCACAAGCTTGTAAGAATTTAGATATTACAAAACCATTATTTGTAACAGACAAGGATCTTATAAATCTTGATATGGTTAAAAATATTATTTTAGAGCTTAAAAAACATTTTAATAATTTATCTGTTTTTTCTAATTTTTCAGGGAATCCTTTTGGCGAAAATATAGAAGATGGAGTAAATGAATTTAAAAAAAATAATTGTGATGGTGTGATTGCTTTTGGAGGAGGCAGTGGACTTGATGTAGGAAAATCAATTGCATTTATGTCAGGTCAATCAAGACCTATATGGGATTTTGAAGATATAGGGGATTATTGGAAAAGAGCAGATGAAAAAAATATTGCTCCTATAATCGCTGTTCCGACCACAGCAGGAACTGGATCTGAAACTGGACGAGCATCAGCAATAATCGATAAAGCAAATGGTATAAAAAAAATAATTTTTCATCCAAAGATTTTACCTTCAATTGTAATTTTAGATCCAATTTTAACAGTTGATCTTTCACCAAGACTTACAGCAGCAACAGGAATGGATGCTTTAGCGCATAATTTAGAAGCTTTTTGCGCACCAGGTTTTCACCCAATGGCTGATGGAATAGCACTAGAAGGAATGAGATTGATAAAAAAATCACTTTTAGTTGCTGTAAAAAATGGAAAAGACCTAAATGCAAGAGCGGATCTATTAGCTGCAGCCAGCATGGGGTCCACAGCTTTTCAAAAAGGACTTGGTGCAATACATTCACTCAGCCATCCTGTTAATGCTCAGTATAATATTCACCACGGCTTATCAAATGCAATATTTATGCCTTATGTTTTAACTTTTAATAAAAGAGTAATTAGCAATAGGATAGTTTCTATTTGTGATTATCTAAATTTAGATAAAAGCTTTCAAAGCTTTTTGAATTGGATATTAGATTTAAGAAAACAACTAAATATACCACATAAACTTTCAGAAGTAGTGGAAGAGAAAAAAATAAATATCGATCGATTATCTCAAATGGCTTTGGATGATCCTTCGACAGCAACAAACCCTATAAAAATGAAGCTTGACGACATGAAAGTTTTGTATGTACATAGCATTTCTGGAAAATTATTTTAATGAAAAAATTAAATTTATTAGTTGTTGAAGGAAATCTTCAAAAAGAAAATATAAGTTTTACGAAATCAGGCATTCCAACTCATGCAGAAAGTTTAAAAGAAAGTCTTTCGTTTTATAGTTCAGATCTAAATATAGATGTTTTTAACCCATGTTCAGAACTTAGTTTTGATAAAGTGTTAGATGATATAAAAAAATATGATGGATTAATATGGGGAGGAAGTAGTTTAAATATTTATAATGACTGTATTGAGATTCGTAGACAAATTGCTTTCATGAAAGAATGTTTTAAAAACATTAAAAAGATTTTAGCTATATGTTGGGGAATGCAAGTAGCTGTAACAGCTGCTGGCGGAGAAGTAAAAAAATCTAAAAACGGAGCACACATAGGTATAGCTAGTGATATTGAGATTAATGAAAATGGATTAAATCACCCACTTTATTTTTCAAAAAATAAAAAATTTAACTCACCAGCTTTTAATTTTGACGAAGTAGTAACATTACCCAAAGATGCAATTCATTTGGCATCCAATAAGATTAACAAAATACAAAGTATACACTTCAAATCAGGAGTGAGCGATGTATGGGGATTACAATACCACCCCGAAATTACTTATCACAAGATGATTACTTTAATTAAGTTTAGGAAAGATCGTTTAATAAATGATAGGAAATGTTTTAAAGATGAAAAAGAAATCAAGAATCATATAAGTTTTATTGAGAAAGAGATTAAGGTTTCAAAAAAAGATTCTAGAATGATGGAGTTAAAAAATTGGCTGGAATATTTAAAAGTTGCCTAACTAAAATAATCCTTCAATTTCACCTTTTGTATTTAGTTTAATTGAGTCAGCGGCAGGTATTCTTGGAAGACCTGGCATGGTCATTATTGCTCCACATACAACTACAATAAATTCTGCACCCGAAGATAGTCTTACTTCTCTTATAGGAACAACGTGTCCTGATGGAGCTCCTTTTAAACTGGGGTCAGTTGAAAAACTATATTGAGTTTTAGCAACGCATATTGGAAGATGTCCGTATCCCTTAGTCTCAAAATCTTTTAATTGTTCTCGAATTTTTGTATCTGCCACAACTTCGCTAGCATGGTAAATTTCTTGTGCGATTGTTTCAATTTTTTTAAATAACGGTAATTTATCTTCGTATAAAAATTTAAAAGTATTTTTATTATTACAAATTTCCACAACAATATTTGCTAGATCTTTTGTTCCATCTCCACCATTTGACCAGTGTTTGCAGATAGATGATTTAACTCCTAGTGTATTACAAAAATCCATTAGTGCATTAACCTCTTTATCAGAGTCGGTAATAAAGTGATTTACGGCTACCGCAACCGGTAAACCAAATTTTTTTACATTATTAATATGTCTTTCTAGATTTACTAGTCCTTTTGTTAAAGCTTTAACATCTTCATTTTTTAGATCTTCTTTAGCTACGCCACCATGCATTTTTAAAGCTCTGATTGTTGCAACAATTACTACACAATCAGGTTTCAAATTTGATTTTCTACATTTAATATCTAAAAATTTTTCTGCTCCTAAATCAGCACCAAAACCAGCCTCTGTTACAACGTAATCAGACAATTTTAATCCAGTTTTTGTAGCTATAACAGAGTTGCAACCATGAGCGATATTTGCAAATGGTCCTCCATGAATTATTGCAGGATTATTTTCTAAAGTTTGAGTTATATTAGGTCTGATTGCGTCTTTTAACAGAACAGTCATTGGGCCTTGAGCATTTAAGTCTTTTGCATAAATAGGTTTTTTCTCTCTAGTATATCCTATCGTAATATTTCCAATTCTATTCTCTAAATCTTTTAAATCATTTGATAAACAAAAGATTGCCATTATTTCAGAAGCTACAGTTATATCAAAACCATCTTCTCTTGGATAACCATTTGCAACTCCACCTAAATTAACATTTATAGACCTTAGTGAACGATCATTCATATCCATAACTCTTTTCCAAACAATTCTTCTAACATCAATGTTTAATTTATTTCCCCAATAGATGTGATTATCTATTAAAGCTGAAAGTAAATTATGAGCAGAAGTAATTGCATGAAAATCACCAGTAAAATGTAAATTG
>Ga0066836_10001750_pt1 | contig 11505 bp, 10 predicted proteins | sample ETNtaG_18_FD_71568 | JGI IMG/M metagenome (GOLD analysis project Ga0066836, IMG submission 71568) | Marine microbial and viral communities from oxygen minimum zone, Eastern Pacific Ocean - ETNP201302SV91 | ecosystem: Environmental > Aquatic > Marine > Oceanic | place: Pacific Ocean: Eastern...
ACAATAGTATTCAGTTTTTTCTTAAATGCTTAATTCCGGATTGTTCTATAAATTTTGTTGTAACCTCCCACAGCCAATCACCATAATAAAAAGGTTCAAAAGAATTTTTGTTCAGGTTTTCAATAGGCTTTATGTATGACTTTACTGAAGGTTCAAAAAAAAATGGAATAGAGTACCTTTCTTTACCATAACCAATTACTCTATGAACAGTAGCTTTAATCTTATTATCTGTCCATTTTTGGAAGAGGCGTCCAAAATTCATTACAAAAACATCATTTTCTGGGATAATTTCAAACCATTTTCCATCTTTTAATTGTGCCTGAAGGCCAGCCACATCATCTAGCGCAAGAATAGTTAAAAGTCCCGAATCAACGTGAGGTTTTCCGAGAAAATAACCATCCCCAACCATGAGCTTTCGCTCTTGGTCCCCAAAACTTTCTTTATCTCGGACAGGATAATGTAATAATCTTAAGGTAGAATTTCCAGATACAAAATATTTATCAAAATAATTTTCATTGAGGTTTAAAGACCTTGCCATAGATTGCATAATGACAAATCCCATGCCTTCCATTGCGTGATAATATTCTTCAGCAATTGACCTCCAATTGGGTAGTTCATCTTCTTCGGGTAACGGTGTTTTTTCTGTTAAAGGGTCCTCAGGATCATGCTTTACATCCCTAATGATATCAGGACCTATGTCAATACCTTCCTTGTAAGTTGGTGAGCCATTTTGCAAAGGAAACCAGCCTCTATAAACATTTTTATTTGAGTTTTCAAAATACCATCGGCACAATTTTTTTTTCTTATTTTCATGCAAATTAAATATCGAAAGTAAAAGTTGTTTTTTTACATTAGTGAAATTATAGCTTTTAACCCCAGTAATTTTAGCAAATCCTATTTTGTTGGCAGCAGAAAAAATCATTTTATCTGTATTTTGTTTCTCTATAGGATCATTTCCATAGAGAGGAGATATGTCTATTTTATCAATCAATCTATTTTCCAGACTTAAAGTATGATTTCAACAGTTTTACCCAGTATAGTGCTTTTTCGGTCTATAAATGCTAACTAGAAACCATGATTAATTCAAATCAATTAAAACTCAATAATTTTATATTTCTTTTTACTTTATTTTTGGTTTTAGGTTGGTTGACCTCTGAAGCTGGTGAGACAAAGAAAGTATCAAATGCAAATATAAATTCAGACCCAAACTTTAAAATTGCTCAGGCAATAGTAATTTCCGGTTATCCTATTCAAGGGAATTTAATCATAGCTAAAACGAACCCTTCTAACAAAGTTCAACTTAATGATGCTAGCATTGAAATTGATGAAAGTGGAGTTTTTGTAATTGGCTTTAATCGTGATGAGAGAAAAAAATCAATTCTTACCATTACAAATAAAAACAAGAAAACTTTTAAAACTATTTTAAAGCCAATCCAGAGAGAATATAATATCCAGCGTATTGATGGTCTGAAACAGTCAATGGTAACGCCTCCTCAAGAAGTCATTGATAGAATCAAAAATGATAGGAAAATGGTTAATGAGGCCAGAAATATTAGATGGATTAAAAAGGGTGACTTTGTTCGTGGTTTTGACTGGCCACTAAAGGGCCCCATTTCTGGAGTTTATGGAAGTCAACGTATCCTCAATGGAATTCCTAAATCGCCCCATTTTGGTATAGATATTTCAGTTCCAAAAGGAACTCCAGTATTAGCTCCCGCAGGTGGAATTATTTCACTTGCTGATAATTTATACTATTCAGGATACACAGTAATTTTAAACCATGGGCTAAAAGTAAATTCAACTTTTCTTCATTTAGATGAAATAAAAGTAGAGGTGGGAGATAAAGTAAATCGAGGAGATTTAATTGGTTTTTCAGGCAACTCAGGAAGATCTACAGGACCTCATTTAGATTGGAGAATTGATTGGAATGGTCGAAGGTTAGATGCAGCTATGTTAGCTGGCCCAATGGGATAATTGCGATGTTTAGATACGATTAACTTGGAGTTTCATAATTCACATACTAGTATATTAATTAGATAATTAAATTTTTACACTAAACCATGACAGTAAACTTTAGATCTATATTTGATGTTACTTATTCAGAATGGCTTGACGGATTAGGTATTACTGAAGCTGAAATACCTGACGTAGTTATTTTAGAGGGATCTTGGTGGCGAGAAGAACGACAGAAAGACAGGTTATCTTATTTAGAAAATGTTAGAGAGCTTAATTTTCCAGATATTTTTTGGGGAACTTGGAAAAATAAAAAAATTATTTTTTGTATGGCTTATGGTGCTGCAAGAGCAGTGGAGGTCTCTCATATATTTTCATTTTTAGGTTGTAAACTAGTTATTCAAATAGGCACTTGCGGTGGTTTGCAGTCGCATCTTTCTCCAGGAGATATAATTTTGCCAGATGAGATTAGTTGTGAGGATGGTGTATCTGAACATTATTTAAATGAAACCAAAATTAATGCAAATCAAGAATGGATAGCTCGTTCAAAAGAATTACTAACCAAAAGAGGTTGTAAAGTTTTTGTAGGAAAACATGTAACTTTTTCATCTTTATTCGCCGAAACTGTTGAAATGTATAAATCTTGGCATAGTTCAGGTTTTTTAAGTGTTGAGATGGAGACAGCAGCAACACTTGCAGCTGCAAAAAAGTTTGGAGTTGAAGGCCTTTCAATCATTGTTGTTTGGGACGAACTGACTGCTGGCAGGAGATTTCTAGATCCTTTAAACAAAGCGGAACTGGACAACTTACATAAAAGTAATAAAGATGTTTACGAAGTCGCTTTAGATTTATGTTTGCAAGCCTAAAGATATTTTTGGCAATACAGGTTGAAATTATATTTTATTATTCAAAATATTATAGTCTGGTAGAATAAAATTTGTTTCTATAATATTAAAAAAATAGTTCACAAGTAATTGGTAGATTGTAATTGTGTCTGAATTAAAAATTAAACAGCTTTCAAATGATTTATACGAGGTGTCTGTTTTTGCAAATCAAACAACTGCTCATAAAGTAACTGTAACAGATAAAATTCATCTTAAATTAACCAATAATAAGCTTACTAAAAGCCAACTATTAGAAAAGTCTTTTGAATTTCTTTTAAAACGTGAGCCAAATACTTCAATTTTATTTGAATTTGAAATACAGGTAATTTCCAATTATTTTGGAGAGTATGAGGATCACGTTCGTTTGTGGAGTCAAAGTTGAATAATTTAACTAATAAAATTCTTCAGGGCCGAGGGTCTAAAAAAGCAGATATAGTTTTGAGGGGTGGAAAAGTCTTTGATTTGGCTACTGGTAATTTTCTTGAAGGTGACGTTGCAATCTGCGGTGACACTATTGTTGGTACATGTGAAACCTATGAGGCAAAAAAAATTATTGATGTCAGTGGTTTATTTTTGGTTCCAGGGTTCATTGACACACATCTCCATATAGAGAGTTCAATGGTCACACCATTTGAATTTGAACGCTGTGTATTGCCGCTTGGTATTACAACTGTAATTTGTGATCCACATGAAATAGCAAACGTTGTTGGGATTAAAGGTGTTGAGTACTTTCAAAAAGCTAGCGAGCAAACTCTTATGGATATTTTTGTTCAATTGTCATCTTGCGTTCCTTCAACGACAATGGAAACGTCAGGTGCAAATATCACTGCGTCACAATTAAAAAAATTAATGGGTCATAAGAGTGGCATAGGTTTATCTGAAATGATGAATTATCCAGGGGTTATTAATTGTGACCAAGATGTAATCAATAAATTAGAGATTTTTCAGCAAGGCCATGTAGACGGTCACGCTCCACGATTGTCGGGCAAAGATTTAAATGCATATATTTCAGCTGGAATAAGTACTGAGCATGAGGCTACATCAAAGCACGAAGCAATGGAAAAATTACAAAAGGGTATGCGCATCCTCATTAGGGAGGGATCAGTAAGCAAGGACCTTAAAGCCTTACATTCTGTTCTCAATGACCAAACGTCACCGTATATTTGCCTTTGCACAGATGATAGAAACCCCCTTGATATATCTGAGCATGGTCATATTGACTATATGATAAGAACTTTGATCAGTTTAGGTGTTAAGCCTTTAAACGCATACAGATCAGCTTCATTGTCAGCTGCCGAAGCATTTGGATTAACTGATAGAGGTGTTATTGCTCCAGGTAAAAAAGCAGATATTGTAGTGATTCAAAATTTGGATGAATGCAAAGCGAAACTTGTGTTATGTGGTGGAAAGGTTGTGGATGAAAAAACTTTTTCTTCTAAACAAAACATACCTTCAGTAGGGCGAAAATCTGTTAAGTCTCAACTTTTGGATGAAACGAAATTCATCGTCAATGATCAATCTGAGTCAACAAATGTCATAGGAATAATCGAAGGAAAGATCATCACGGATCATTTGAATGAGAGTATTCCAATTATTGACGGAGACAAAAAACCTGATACTTCGAGAGACCTCATTAGGGTGACGGTTATAGAAAGGCATGGTAAAAACAACAACATTGCAAATGGTTTTGTTCATGGATTTGGATTACAAAAGGGGGCGATAGCGTCTACCGTGGCTCATGACCACCATAATATTGTAGCAATAGGTGTTGACTATAAGGATATGTCTTTAGCTTGTAATAGAATTAAAGAAATTGAGGGAGGATTTGTAATTGCATCAGGAGGGGAGGTAATATCTGAATTGCCATTGCCAATTGCAGGGTTAATGAGTTTAAATAACTTTGAAGATGTTAGGGACGATCTCATTGTTCTTAGAAAATCAGCAAGAGATTTAGGTGTCAAAATTGAAGAACCTTTTCTTCAACTCGCTTTTCTTGCGTTGCCAGTGATCCCTTCTTTGAAAATCACTGATTGCGGGTTAGTGGATGTTGAAAAGTTTAAGATCATATAAAAGTATCAATTACAATCATTGAAAGCTTAAATTTGAATTTTGGTTATGCAAAAAAATAGAATATTTTTAATTTTAACTTTACTTTTAATGTCTAAATTTGCCTTTGCGGATGTTGAAAAGATAAATAATGAGCAATTAAAGAACTTAATCAGCAAAGCAATTCCATTAATAGATATAAGGACACCAGATGAATGGTTAGATACTGGCGTTATTAAAGGAAGTCATTTAATCACTTTTTATGATGAAAATGGCAATTTTAATTCCGAGGAATGGTTATTTAAGCTTCAGAAAATTGCAGGTGAAAGTGATCCATTGATTATAATTTGCAGAAGTGGAAGAAGAAGCCACTTAGTTTCAAAATATTTAGACGAAGAAATTTCATATGTAAAAATTTTTGATGCTACGGGAGGAATGATTGCATGGAAGAATGCAAACTATGGAACAGTTGGTCCAAAATTATAAAAATCACCAACTTTAATCATTTTGAAAATAACTCATACTTTTCCATACTTTGTATCTGTCTTGATAGATAAGAACATGGATCAATGACCCTAATAGATGGATTGCAAAAACACTACAAAGGATCATTGTCATAAAAAAATGAGCGTTAACAAAAGTGTCATACATAATTAAATCTTCTTCAACTAATCTGGGCAAGGTGAATAATCCAAGGAAAATAACGTCACTTCCTCCAGTCCATGTGATCATCATTCCTTGAATAGGTATAACAATAATCAATAAATACAGAATCATGTGAATGAATTTTGATGAAATTCTATGAATAATTTTTAGGTCATTTCTTGAGGGTCTAGGATTATAAAACTTCCAGGCTAGGCGACAAAATATAAGAAATAAAATAATTGTCCCTAAAAGTTTGTGGAAATGAATTAGCTCACCCTTTTCCGAGCTCACATTCATAAAATGGAGGTTAATACCAAAAAATACTTGCAGAAAAATAAATGCAGCCATCACCCAATGGAACGTTTTTGCAACTAATCCCCATGAGTTTTGTGAACCTTTTAAATTTATCATGATTAATTATATTTTATATTTTCAAAATAGATGGTAACTTTAAGTTAAATAATACAATAACATTTGTTAAAATTTAATACTTAAGTTCCTCGTATGTTTAAAATTATTTTATTGGTAATTTTATCTTTGTTTGTTTTATTTGTTTTGACTAAATTATTTCCAATGATTATTAGACTTTCCCGATCATTGTTTAATTCTCCTATTGCAAGAGGCTTTATTTTTCAAGCTATCATTAGGTTGGTTAGGTTTTTAATATTCAGACGCTAATTTAAGAATTAATTTATTGCATTGATAGTATCGGTTAGCGATTTATCTAATTTTACAACCATTTCATCAATGTGACTTTCTTCAATAATGAAAGGGGGAGCTAATAGCACGTGGTCCCCTTTTTGCCCATCTACTGTTCCTCCGGAAGGGTAACAAATCAAACCGTTATTGAATGCGAAAGCTTTGAACTTTTTATGGAAACCAATTGATGCGTCAAATGCTTCGTTAGTATCTCTATTTTTTACAAATTCCATACCAATAAACAAACCTCTCCCTCTAATGTCCCCTATAAATGGATTTTGAGAGAACTTATTTCTTAACTGATTAATGAATTGCTCTCCCATCACAGAAACTCTCTCTGATAATTTATTTTGAATAATTTTATTTAAAACAGCTTTAGCAGCTGAGCATGCAACAGGATGACCCAAATAGGTATGACCATGTTGAAAAAAACCGGAGCCTTCTGAAATTGTATTAAAAATATTTTTGCTGCAAAGCATTGCCCCTATGGGCTGGTAACCGCCCCCAAGACCTTTCGCGATTGCCACTATGTCTGGAGATATTTCTTCATATTCACAAGCAAAAAGTTTTCCTGTCCTTCCCATTCCACACATTACTTCATCTAAAATTAATAACACTTGATATTGATTGCAGATTTCACGAATTCTCTTGAAATATCCTTCAACAGCTGTAACTGCACCTAATGTTGAACCCACAACAGTTTCCGCAACAAAGGCCATTACAGTTTTTGGGTTTAGTTTTAGTATTTCCTTTTCTAAAAAATTTGCTGACCTTTGCCCGTATTCAAAATCATTTTCATTGTCTAATTTTTCCCTGAAAGCATAGCATGGATCAATGTGACTTGACTCGAATAAAATTGGTGAAAAGGGCTTCCTTCTCAATTCGTTTCCACCTACTGCTAGTGCTCCAAGAGTATTGCCGTGGTAGCTTTGTCGACGGGCAATAATTTTACATTTACTTGTTTCGCCACGTTCAACAAAATATTGCCTTGCTAACTTGATGGAGGCTTCCATAGCTTCAGATCCTCCAGATACAAAGTATACCTTATCAATATTTGGTGGGGAGTATTTGATTAGTAATTCGGCTAGTTCTTCTGCTGGCTCTGACGAGAAAAAACTATTATGTGCAAATGCTATTTTAGACAATTGTTTTTGAATTGCTTCATCTACATCGCGGTCACCGTGACCTAGGCATGAGACTGCAGCGCCGCCGGATCCATCAAGATATTTTTTCCCCTCTATGTCGGTAATATAGCAACCAGAAGCTGATTTAGCTATTGGCACATTTATTTTAGAATGTCTTGGAAAAACAGAGGACATCCTAACAAACCCATACCTTTTCAGGATCTTCTTTTGATCCAAAATTATAAACTATTGTCATAAAATTTATTTGCGATCTCACATGCATTATAATATTTATCTATATTATAATATGAATTTATTATTATTAAAATTCAAAACAACCATTCACAGTTAATTAAAATTTTATGTCAACATTAGCCGAGTATAAGAGTTTACCATATTGGTGGGATGAAACACCACCAATATCAGTTGAACAAAATGAATTCCAAAAAAACGCTGAAATCGTTATTGTTGGTTGCGGTTATACTGGTCTGGGTGCAGCAATACCACTTTTGCGGGCCAAAAAAAAAGTAGTAATCCTTGAAAAGGATTTAATAGGGGAGTGCGCTTCAACAAGGAACGGTGGCATTACAAGTGGAAATATTCGACTGCCATTTAGTAAATTAAAAAAGAAATTTGGTGAAAAAAAAGCACTGGAATATTTTGCTGAGTCTATCGCGGCAAGAAAAGACCTTTATAATTTTATAATTAATGAAAATATAGATTGTGACTTTAAATTAACGGGAAGGTTTTTAGGTGTCCCAACAAAAAATTCTTCAGAAACATTAAAAAACGACGCTGACTATTTCTTCAGGAAACTTAATCTAAAATTCAACGTAATAAAAGGTTCAGAAATTAGAGATTACGTTGATACAACTAAATATGAAGTTGGAATCTTTAGAGAAGATATAGGAGGTATTCATCCAGGTAAATTATTACATGGAATGATGAAAATAGCTAAAAATTTGGGAGCTTATATATATTCTAATACGGCTGCAAATAACATACAGCAAAAAGATAAACAATTTGAAATAACAACATCAAAAGGAAAAATAACAGCGGAACATGTTATCGTTGCTACGAATGCTTATACTGGAAGTGAATTTCATTGGCTCAAAAGACGACTGGTTCCAGTGATTTCTGAAATGATTTCAACAGAAGACTTGGGCGACAACTTAGTTAAGCACTTGATGCCAAAAAGCAGCATGTACGGAGAAAGTCTGCAGCTCGGATATTATTACAGGCCCTCCCCAGATGGCAGAAGAATTTTATTGGGAGGTCGAAGGTTAAGTAACAATCCTTTAAAGGCAACTGAAAGATTAAGAAATGGACTTAATGAAATTTTTCCTCAATTGGATAAAGTAAAAATTTCAAATCACTGGTCAGGCTATGTCGCATTTCCATTTGATCAATTACCAAAGTTAGCCGTTAATGATGGCGTTATTTACCCAGTTGGATTTTGTGGATCAGGAACTGTTTGGGCAAGGTGGTTAGGACAGAAAGCTGCGGGGATGATCTTGGGGAAAAACAGTGAAACTGTTTTTTCTGATGAGCCATTTAAAACCATCCCTTTTTATAATGGAACCCCTTGGTTTTTGCCTTTGGCTATCAATTATTACAGATTAAGAGATAAATTTTTTTCAACATCTAAATAAATTAAAATGATTTAAACCTTCTGATAGAAAAAGCATCTAATTTTATTTTTGTTTGCATTTTCATAGACATATCTGCTAATGCCTCACCTACTGCCAGACCTAATTGAAAACCATGAGCAGAAAATCCAAATGCATGAACCACTCCTTCTTTTGATCCGGGGCCAATAACTGGAAGGTTGTCAGGAAAGTAACCCTCTATCCCAGACCAACTCCTGATAATTCTAACATTGTCAATATGTGGAAAAACTGAAATAGCATTTTGAATGGTATTCTTTAAACCGTAGGGATTAATTTTGGTTTCATTGTTTTCTGTTGACGCCTTTCCTTTGATGCCTCCGCCAATTATTAATTGACCTGTATCGATTTGTTTTAATGATAGCGGGGCATTTAAAATTCCTATAACAGAATTTAAAAATTTAGGTTGAGGGTCAGTGATAGCTAGCATAGGGGCATAAGATTTGATGGGTAATTCCTGCTCGCCGAGAATTTTAGCTAATTCTCCTCCCCATGCACCACTACAGTTTAATATGTTTTGCGCATAAAATTTACCAGCTGTTGTTGTTACTTCCCAATAGTCTTTTTTCTTCACAAAAGCTTTTGCAAAAGTCTTTTCAAAGATTTGCAACCCTTGGGAAAGTGATTTGCTTGCAAGTCCCCTAACGATTTTCCATGGGTAAGCCCACCCATCGCCTTCCACTGAAATTCCACCGATGCAGTGGTTGGAAATTTTTGGTAATAAGTTGTTAAGTTCACTTTTACCTAGCCATTTTTCATGAGTGAAACCTTTTTTATTCAGATCAAGTATCCTATTTTGAGCCTTGCTAACATCATCATTGTTTTGTGCTACTTTAATATATCGGGATTTAAAAAAAGAATTTTTTATACTTAGTAATGTTTCTATTTCATTCCACCAATCCATAGAGGCAATTGACAACGGTATCTCAGAGGTATCTCTACCTAAGGTTCTTACTCCGCCAGCATTTGCACCAGATGCATGCCTTCCGATCACATCTTTTTCAATTAAAGCAACCTTTTGTTTTCTTTTGCTAAGAAAAAATCCAGCTGAACAACCTTGAATACCTCCACCAATTATAAGAAAATCAAAGTATAATTTATTGCTTTTCATCCGGTGAATATTCCTCAAAAGACGATAATTCTTTAAGTGTAATAGGTTTTACAGGTGGCCTTAAACGATAATAACCAACTTCATTTAGTTTTCTATTTTGTTGCAATGCAATCATAGTTTGAACAGTTAACCCGCAAAGTCTTCCTTGGCAATTACCCATTCCTGCACGGCAATAAGATTTCAATTGGTTGGGTCCACTTATGCCTAATTTAATTGAATTTTCAATTTCAGATTTATTAACATTTTCACATCGACAAACAATTTCATTTTTATTATTTGGGACTAAAAAATTTACATCTTGTTGAAATAAAATATCAAGGAATGGTCGCAAGCTTTTGTCTTTTAAAAATTTAAACCAAACAAAAAGTTTTGAAAAATTTGTTGTTTTATTAAGTTTTTTCCCAATATCTAACGCAGCTATTTGACCTGTGGTTATTGATGTATTTACCCCTCCAATTCCACCATTATCACCAGCTACATAAATCCCTTTAATCGAAGTTTCTCCACTGAAAGATAATGTTGGAAGCCAACAGTATTGAAATTGGCTCCAATGATGTTTTATGCCTGTAGCCATTGTCAGATTGATATTTGGAACTATACCTTGGTGCAAGAATATATTTTGTGTATCAATTTTTAAGTTGTCTCCATTTGAGAGAGTGATTTCTAAACCTTGAGCCTTTTCTTTGCCTAAAATAGATATATTTTTAACTCTTCTATAAACTTTAGTATGTTGTGAAATATACCTAATCCAACGTAAGCCTTGCCATAATAAATTGAAATTTATTAGTGCAGGAAAAAAATAGGGAATAGAATAAATGATTTGCTTAAGTCTTGAAGTGTCTAATACAGCCTTTACTTTGAAGCCAGCCTTTAAATATTGATAAACAGTAAGATAAAGCAAGGGTCCACAGCCAACAAACACGCAATTATCAGCGCCTACAGAAGATGATTTTAATAAAGTTTGTGCTGCTCCTACTGACATAACTCCTGGTAAAGTCCAACCAGTTATAGGCATCGCCTTTTCATATGCACCACCACATATAACAATAAATTTTGATTTTATAATACCTGTCAATCCATTTCTTTTAAAACAAACTTCCTGATTTTCAGTTATTTGCCATACGCTTGTTTCCAGCCAATGTTCTATACCACTTGAAATGAACCTTTTGTATAGATGTTGACCTTTTAAGTAATCTTTGCCGAGGAAGTTTTTCTTTCCATCAAGGTTTTTCCCTATTGATTTATAAATTTGACCGCCAACTTGACTTTGTTCATCTATAACTAATACTTTTAAACCAAGCTCATTTGCAGTTAATGAGGTGCTTAACCCAGCTGGGCCACTGCCAATAACAATAATATCAAAAATATCTTTCATA
>Ga0066836_10001752_pt1 | contig 11500 bp, 10 predicted proteins | sample ETNtaG_18_FD_71568 | JGI IMG/M metagenome (GOLD analysis project Ga0066836, IMG submission 71568) | Marine microbial and viral communities from oxygen minimum zone, Eastern Pacific Ocean - ETNP201302SV91 | ecosystem: Environmental > Aquatic > Marine > Oceanic | place: Pacific Ocean: Eastern...
TATTCCGGAACCGTGAAGATCCATTCCACTTAAACGAAAAGATGTGCCTTCCCATCCGACCGCTTGGCCTAGGTCAACATCCAAGCCGAATGATGTTAGACCATTGTAGCCAGTTCCAGTTCGTTCCCCGCCGGAAACGTTGCTCATAACCTCCGAGCTATAATCGAAAAATAAATCGATCCCTCGGCTATTCCCCCAAGTGCTGAATTCGCCAGCTTGTGAACCAGCAATTGGCAGAACAATACTCATGAATAGTGTGGCCCTCTTCATTTCGCTTTTTCTTAGTCTATTTTAAGGCGTTAACAATCGTATTTATGTTATGCTTAACCATCCCTACAAATGTTCCTACATCGTATTTTTCACCCTCGCTCTCATGAATATCTCCAGGCTTGCCGCAGGCGTCCGAGAATAATTCACCGCCGATCTTAACATTAGCATCCTTGCTAATCCGCTGGATTGCCGCCGGATTCACGCTGCTTTCAACAAAGATGGCCTTGAGGTTTTTTTCTTGGATAAAATCCACCATCTTGGTGATGTCTGCCAATCCAGCTTCAGTCACGGTTGATAGCCCTTGTACTGCTACAACTTGAAAACCGAAGGCTTTACCGAAGTAGTTGAAGGCATCATGGCTTGTTACAAGAATCCGCTGATTTTTTGATAATTTTGAGATGCGCTTCAGCCCCCAGTTATGAACATCATTGTAGGCTTTTTCTACTTTAGCACCTTGATTGGCGTAATAGTTTTTGCCGTCAGGATCTGCGTCACTGAGGCCTTCAACTACAGTTGCTATACATTTACTCCAAAGCGATGGGTTTCCCCAAATGTGTGGATCCCAATGTCCATCAAATTCAGGCGGTTCGAGGCGGTCCTTTTCAGGTATGGATTCAGTTACAGCATAAACCTTTTTGCCAGCACGAGACATTCTGAAAAATAGATCAGACATTCGGCCTTCAAGCATAAGGCCCGAATAGAAAATGACTTTTGCACGCTGAAGTTTAACTACATCACCTGAGGCAGGTTTATATAGGTGTGGGTCGACCCCTGGCCCCATTAGGCCGACTACATTAACGCGGGTTCCACCAACTGCTTTAACCATATCGGTTACCATCGTTGATGTAGTGACCACATTAATCTTTTTGGCATAAACCTGATTCAATTCGGCTGTTGCAACTAATCCTAGTATTAAAATGACGATCTGCTTCATTCTCAAAATATCAATAAATTATACTATTTCTTATTAAAATAACCTTATTAGCAGCAATACTGCCTAAAGTTAGCCATGGCTATATTTAAGTTTCTGGGCGAGGTCAATAAAAAAGTTAGCCGCGACTAACTTTAATAGGCTGACTCTTCGCTTTTGTTGACGATTGCTTTTTGGGATTCGGGTTTGACTGTGCAGTAATGGTTGTTTACCCATCGCTGTCGTAATTTTTATGAAGACTCTACGTTTGTCAGGTATTTGTATTTCGCTTGTTTTGATAAGTACTGTTGTTTCTGCCGATGCTGCCGACTGGTATCGGTGGAGAGGTCCAGATGTTAATGGTATTTCCAATGAAACTGATTGGGATGCCAAATGGTCTGATGATGGTCCCAAGCGTTTGTGGAAAGCCAAGATCGGAACGGGTTTTTCCTCTATTACAGTTGCAGCGGGCCGTGCGTATTCAATGGGGAACTCTGGTCGTGGTCGTGGCACCGAAAAAGATACAATTTTTTGTTTCGATGCTTTGACAGGAAAAAATTTATGGTCTTACAGTTATGATTCCAAGTTGGACCCAAAATATTATGACGGCGGCACCAGCGCTACCCCGACTATTGATGGCAACCAAGTATACACTCTTAGTAAGGATGGCTTACTGATTTGTTTTGAAGCTTCCAATGGAAAAGTTGTTTGGCAGAAAAATGTCGGCAAAGCCATTAAATCTAAGCGTCCGATGTGGGGTTATGCCAGTTCGCCATTAATCATCGATAATTCACTTTATGTAAACGTGGGGACTCATGGCACTTGCCTAGATAAAAAAACTGGCAAAGTAATCTGGGAAACTGGAAAGGCGGCCTCTGGTTATTCCTCTTTTGTTCCATACGTCAGAGGAGGTCAGGATGAATTAGTTTTATTTGCAGCCGAGGAAGTCGTTGGAGTTAATCCTAAAGACGGAAAAAAACAATGGGGATATCCTTGGAAAACTAAATACGGCGTTAACTCCGCTGATCCTATCTTGATTGGAGATAAGGTATTTATCTCATCTGGATATGATCGAGGGTGTGCTCTTCTGGAGGTTGATGGAGCCAAGGTCATCAAGATCTGGGAGAATAAAAACATGTGTAACCATTTTAATGCATGTGTCCTGATTGATGGTCACCTATATGGATTTAGCGGAAACACCGGCAGAGGAGTGCTGCGCTGCTTAGAGATGGCTACTGGTAAAATGAAGTGGGAGGAAAAGAGTTTTGGAGGCTTTGGAGCGTTGCAGGCGATTGGTAAAAAACTATTGATAATAAGCAATCAGGGAGAATTGGTGGTGGCTGATTCTAACCCCGAAACTTTTACTGAAATTTCACGCGCTCAAGTGACGGGTCCTAAATGTTGGACAACCCCGGTGCTTTCCAATGGGCGCGTTTATTGTCGTAACTCGCGTGGAGACTTGGTCTGTCTGGATCTTGGGGCCAAGTAATCGACTTTTACTCGACAGTTTCCCAGCGGCCTGATCGGGCCGATCGGGCCGTTGCATCAGTGAAGAGTTGTACGCGCCATCCGTCTTTTAAGTCTGGATGATTAGAGGCCTGTCCGCGATGTGCTTGCCGTAAGCTTGGAAAGACGTATTTATTAAATCTATTTCCAAAGCCCTTGTCCGGTTTGCAGTCTATAATTTCTATGGGTTTATCTGGCCTAGCTAAGGTTATATTTCCGCTTAATCGGTCGATGCCTAGAGATGCTTCTGTTCCGTGTAATTCCAATTCTGGAGCAATTCCTTTCCGAATAAACGGGGCATGAGATAAGATGAGTGTTCCAACGGAGTCGTCTTCGAATTCCCATGCCACACTTGCATAGTCAACCGTTGTCCCCTTGCGTTTGGTAGAATTTTCTTTTGCCCCTGCTTGCCCGAGTTCAATTGCTTCTGTCAAGTTGACTCCCCCTAGATCTGGCTTGGCGGGAGAGATCGTGTCGGCGTGCGCCTGAACACGAACAGCTTCCTTCCCGAGCATCCAGCGCAGGGTGTCGTATGCATGTGACCCCACATCTGCAATGCTTCCAGCGGCGGAGAGTGATTCATCATCCCGCCAGGTTAGTGGCATGTCTATTGGCCGGGGGTTGTGCCAACGATAAATTACACTCCTAATGTCTCCAAGTATCCCTGAATCCAGCACTTCTTTTCCCTTCACAAACGGGTCTGAAAAGCGCGTCCAAAATGGAACGTAATGGAGCAATCCTGCATCTCGATAGGCAGCCCACATTTCGTAGGCTTGATCGGCGTTAGTGCCCACAGGTTTTTCGCATAGCAAATGTTTTCCTGATTCAGCGCAAGCCATTACCGCTTCGTGATGAAGTGCATCTGGTGTGGCAACGATTATAAAATTAACTTCAGGATGTTGAACGATGTCCCTCCAATCGTTGGTGAGCAGAGTGGCTCCATCCTCATCGCCTGCACGTTCAAGCATCTCACGCCGTCGAGCGCACAATGCGACAATATTAGCATCTCTTGATTCGCGTATCTCTGCTCGATAGGGAGCCCCGATATAACCGGTTGCTCCAATCACGCCGACGTTAAACTGCAGCTCTTGAGAGTTGGACTTGTTATCTGGGGTCACGCGAAGGTTAATAGCCTTGAGGCTTGAGGGGTTCAATCACAAATTGTGTCGAAAAGCTTCAATTATTGCAGCATTGTCTGATTCTCCGAATCCAAGAGACTCGGCTTCTTCAAGTAGCGACTGATGAGCATTGGTTAATGGAGTGTTCGCTCCTGCTTTGTCAGCTAAGTGCCTTATAATCCGGACATCCTTCAGGTGCTGTGCAAGCTTTGCTTGAGGTGGCGCATATATGCCTTTAGCCATCTTGTTGCCCTTAGCTTCCATTGCTACTGAGCTGGCTGGAGTTTCACGAAGAATGGCCAACACCTCAGAGGCATTAAAACCAAGCGCCTCGGCTAGAGCGAGGCCTTCGGCTAGTCCGGCACGGTTTAGTCCGAGTATTAGGTTGTGTATCAGCTTAAATCGCGATGCGGCCCCTACAGGTCCTACATGAAACTGTTTTGGCGCCAACGCATTCAATAAGTCCTGACAACAGTGAATGAGCTCCTTTTCTCCTCCCAAGAATAAAGTCGTTTTTCCGGTTTTTGCTAATTCGCTGGAGCCTGCAACATTTGCTTCAAGATAGTTGGCCCCTCGCACGTTTAGATTTTTGCCAATCGCTTCCATTTCTTCCGGTTCCCCAGTTGTGGTGTCGACGAAGCAATGCTGATTTGTAATCGCGCTTTCGACAGAGTCAATGACACTGACAACGACATCACTTGTCGGCAATGACAGTAGCACGGTTTCACATTGTGCGACTAATTCTGTTGCACGATCACACATAGTTAGTGCTTCAGTATCCGTTGCTGAGGGATCATGACCAATAACTTCCCATCCTTGCTTAGCCAAGCGGCTAGCAAGTGCTCCTCCAAGTAATCCTACTCCAATGATTCCAACCTTTTTTGTCATGATTTAATTATTGAACTAGTCCTTAATCTTGCCTTCAACCCCTTTGGGCATAAGGAGAATTCCAATGGCTCCGCAAAGGTAAATCATACTAGTGATGCGTCCAATTTCCCGAAAATTATTGTCAAAGTAGGCGATTAATCCAGCTGTTATAAAAACGGTAATAGCTGTAATGATTCTGCCGAAATTAAAGCAGACGCCAGCTCCGACCGAACGTACTCTTGTAACAAAAAGCTCTGGAAGGAAAAGCGGTAGCCACCCAAAAAAGATCCCACTGAAAAATCCGAGCACTGCCGTCCAAACTAAAAACATGGATGGTTCTTTTGGGCTGGATAACCAGAACATGCATTGCGCACTTGCAAGGCAAATAAGACTATTTAAAAAGTAACTACGGCGCCTACCAATAAGGCTGGCTATCCAGCCGCCGAGAAAACTTCCCGCTATCCCAGGCAGTGATCGCCACATGATCACTTGGGCCTTTAGGCCGTCTGAACCCACGTCTTCGGCCCATTTCACCGCCCAGTTTGAGCTCCCCCATGACCCGAAGAGAGGCACGGTTGCCAGTAGAATGCCCACTAATGTAATGGGAAGCATTCCGGAGCAGAAAATATCCGCTGTGCCAACTTGAGATTGTTTATGATCCGATTTGGCATTGTTTTTTTGGTCAAGCCACCGGGGAGATTCTGGGACAATAAGAGGGACTAGTATGCCTAGTATAATTGGGGATCCTCCCAGCAACATTACCCAGCGCCAGTCATCTATTGAAACTTCACGAACATATTTACCAATACTACCAACTACAAAAATCCCTACGTTTGCAGCAGCCCCGATTATGCCGGCAAGCAATGGTCTGGAGACGTTCGACCATGCTTCGCTCATTAAGGCTACTCCATTGGGCCACATGCCTCCTACTCCCATGCATACAATGAAGCGAGCCAGTAAAAGCTGCCATGGGGATTGAGTAAAATAGGCCAGCAAAGACATACCGGAGTAGCAACAGATCGCAGCCATCATACCTTTGACGCGACCATATCGATCACCCAGCCTCCCAAACACCAGTCCGCCTGCAGCCCCCCCAAACAGGAGAGCGCAAACGTAATATCCGAACCATTTGCTACTAGCTCCACTAAGGCGTTTATCAGCAATAGTTTTAGCCAGTGATTCGACATCGTTCTCTGTTGGTTGTCCTTGCTGTAATTTTAGTTTGGCCGCCTCTCGGTCGGTTGAAGTTACTTCGTATTGTCCGGTGTTCCGTAGAAGGTCTTTTGCGGCTGATCCCATGGCCAGTGAGGTAATACCCAGGTGCATTCCAGCAAAGAACCAGCCTAGAAATGCGGCGACTATTATTAGGTAGCGCCCGGCTTTTGTTAGGCTATTGGTGGGATTGGAGCTTTGGTTTGCCACAGTTTATTTAGTGTTTGAGAAAGCCGATGATGCGCTCGGCTTCGAAATGGTGCAACAAATTGGTTTGGCCCGGTGCATGTAGCATGAGACATTTGCGGCCCCTAATATTTTTATATAGTCATTATGATTCGCCTCGCTCTAATAAGCTCATCTGAAACGGCGAAGATTTATGCTGGCCTCAGCACACGACTGCACCGTGCAGCTTGGACAGTATTTGCGCCGCTTGATTTAGGAGACTTAAGCCATGCCCTTGGCTCATCAGCGAAAGTCACATCGACAGAAGACGTGTTTTCTCATGAAGCTGACGCTTTTGATGCTGTTGTTATTGATGCTGATTCTGTGACGGCTGAGAGCATAGCTAAAACGGCTATGGATCTTGGGAAGCCGGTGCTCGTTGGGACACTAGGTCCATGGGCTGCCACAATTGGTGAAGCGAATGCACTTTTGATGCCAGCGCATCCTTGGAGGTTTATCCCGTCGATTCAGGCGGTTAGGCGAAGTGTTGATAGTGGAAACCTAGGGGTCCCGGGCCTACTTCGAATTCACCGTTGGCTTCCTGCTAGCCTGATTAAAACCCCTATTTCGGAACGCCTTATGCCCGATGTCGATCTTGCCTGTTGGCTCTTTAGCGATACCCCCGAGTCGGTTTGGTCATTGCAATCTGCTACGAATGAGGACTATCTCCAGTTTCATCTTGGTTTTACTAATGGGGGCATGGCGATCATTGATCTTTCTGCTTCGCTGCCGAGTGGTGGAGATTATTATTCATTAACGATGATTGGAGAAACAGGGGCCGCTTATGCGGATGATCATCATAATATGAATCTACTTTATAGTGGCGGCCAACCAAACGCGATTCGCACAAATCAAGGTCGCGCTGAATTAGTTAAACAATTGCAGGAGTTTGTTGATGTCATTGATGGAGAGTGTGAGCAGAGCATCTTCTTGGCTGATACTTTACGTGCGGCTCAAGTGGTTGAGCAGGTCTTGGAATCTGCCAATAACCGCGAAGTAGTGAAGAGGGGTCAGAGCAAATAACGATGGGCAAATCAAAAATTTTACGGTGTGGTGTATTTAGTGTGGTGAAGCATGAATATTTGCCTAGAGCCGTGGCTGCTCATTCACGATTTAAATTGGTTGTGGTTGCTGATGATGATGATCAACCGGATTGGGTACATGAACGCAACCAGTTATTTGCTGATGAATTTAGTGTTCCTTACGTAAAAAATGTGGCTAAAGCAATTGCTGAATATGACCTTGATCTAGTTGCTGTCAGTTCTCAAGCAGAACGTCACTGTGATCTTGCGGTTCGTGCGGCTGACGAAGGGCTTCACGTAATAGCAGACAAGCCGATGTCCACACGTCTTTCAGAATGCGACAGGCTTGTTGCTGCTGTTCGCAGGAACGATATCAAATTTTTGCTTTGGAATCGCAATTATTTGCCGTCAGTTATTCAGGCAAAAGAAGCCATTGATTCCGGAGCGATTGGAGATCTGCAGGCGATTCATGTAGATTTTTATTTTTCAAAGGATGCCGGCCCTGCCAAAGGAACCCGGCAGGCTAACGATCCTCCAATAGACTGGCTTAATCGCCAGATTGAGGCGCACGTGGATGGGTCTGATGGCGGCGTAGGGGTTGAGCCAATGGGGGAGTTGCAAATCGAAGGTATTTACCCACTTGGTTATATTCAACTTTTGACAGGCGAAAATGTTCATAGAGTATTTGCTCGGACAACAAGTCATTTTCATCAGGCTAACGTTGATAATAATGTCGACGATTTAGCCTCTGTATCATTGGAGATTGGCAAAGGGATTGTTGGCTCTTTATGTATTGGGAGAATTGGTGCGGCTAGTCATCCGGATATTGGCGAAATTAAGATTCACGCTATGGGCTCGAAAGGCGGGCTGGTCATTACTGAGGCTCGTCCGGAAGTCAGTATCTATTATCGTGATCAACCACCTTCAGAGTTTAAGAATGAGCGAATTGCCAATGAGAATGATTTTCTATTGATGGACGATTTTGCCCGTTCAATTGATACAGGTGGTGAGCCGATCCTAAACGCTCAAAATGGGCGAGATATCGCTGCCACGGTTTTTGCTTCTTTAGAATCGTGCAAGATTGGGGCTCCCGTGGAGGTTATTTGCTAACATGACACCAGTTGAATTAAAGAATGCCCTCCATGATGGAGGGCCGGTATTGGGAACGTTGATTGTTTCCCCGTCGCCTTTTTGGCCAAAAATTATTGGTGATTGCGGGCTCGATTTTGTTTTCATCGATACGGAGCACATAGCACTTGACCGTAGTCAGGTCTCTTGGATGTGCCGTACTTATAAAGCAATGGGTCTGCCCCCGCTAGTTCGCACGGTTTCCCCATCGCCTTATGAGGCAGCAATGGTGCTTGATGATGGCGCTGCCGGAGTGGTGGCTCCTTACATCGAAGAGGTTGATCAAGTAAAGAAGCTTCGAGGGGCCTCCAAGCTGCGGCCTTTGAAAGGCAAACGTCTTGACGAAGCGCTTGATGGACAACTTCCAGATCAGCTTGCTGACTACATATTAGATTTCAACGAAAACAATCTGCTTATAGTCAATATTGAAAGTGCCCCGGCAGTTGAGAATCTCGATCGCATTCTAGATGTTCCCGGCATCGATTCTGTACTTATAGGGCCACACGATTTGTCAACCAACTTAGGATTGCCAGAAAAGTATGATGATCCGAAATTCCTTAAGAAGGTTGAGACAATTTTCACTAAGGCTCGGGCTAGAGGTGTTGGTGCAGGAATTCACGCTTGGGGGGATATTTCTAGTCAAACTCGGTTTGTACAAATGGGAGCCAATCTGATTATTCACAAAGCGGATGTAATCTTTTTTAAGGAAGGCATGCGTACTGAGTTGGCAGAAATACGCGAATCGCTTGGGATTAAATCTACTGAAGATATGGCCGGAGATCTTAATATATAAACCATGATTCGTGTCTTCCAATTGGCTGTCTGTTCGCTGGTCATTATTTCACTTGGACAAGCGCAAGGCTATGAGAGCAAGCCGATGAATGTGCTTTTCATTGCGGTTGATGATCTTCGTCCCGAGCTGGGTTGTTATGGGGTTGGCTACGCCCCATCACCAAACATAGACCGTTTAGCCAGACGAGGAATGGTTTTTCGAAATCACTTTGTCCAAGTCCCTACCTGTGGGGCATCGCGTTACGCTATGCTTACAGGGAGGAGTCCAGCGGTGACAGGCTTTACCAGAGGTAATAGTGGGTTTTACTCTGGGAACAGTGCTCTATCTGCTGAGATACTACCGGGTGCTCAAACTATACCAGAGCTGTTTAAGCGAAGCGGTTATCACACGATTTTGATTGGGAAAATTTCGCATACTGCGGATGGACGTGTTTATGCATACAACGGTGCTGGGGATGGCCGAGATGAAATTCCGAATGCATGGACTGAGATGTCAACGCCCTATGGTTCCTGGAAAAGGGGATGGGGGACTTTTTTTGCATACGCCAACGGCATACATCGAGAGGATGGAAATGGTGCGAAGGATCTTGTCGATTTTACTGTCGAGAATGATAACGACTTGCCAGATGGCCAGATGGCTGAACATGCCGTTTCTCGTTTGCGCCATTTGGCTAATCAGGACAAACCATTTTTTATGGGGCTTGGATTTTTTAAGCCTCATTTGCCCTTTGTTGCCCCTAAGAAGGATTGGGATGCCTTAAAAAAGACAGTGATACCGCCGCCACCTTATCCCAAAAAAATTAATTCTCACTACTGGCATGGAAGTGGAGAGTTTTATAAATATAAATTTCCTTATCCAAAACGACCACTTTCGCCTGAGAATGTTATTAATGTTAGACGTTCCTATCTGGCGTGTGTTCGCTATACTGACCGACAGGTTGGCAAGGTGTTGGATGTCCTCGATGAGACAAATCTCAGTGAAAACACAATTATTGTCCTTTGGGGGGACCATGGCTGGAATCTTGGAGATTCAGACTTATGGGCCAAGCATACCCCGCTTGAACGGGCGGTTCGTAGCCCACTTGTTATCAGTATTCCTGGGATGAAACATGCGGGTGTAAGCTGTGATTCCCTTGTTGAGTCTCTTGACTTGTTCCCAACACTCATTGATTTAGTTAAACCGAGATTCACTCGAATTCAGCACCGCCTTGATGGGAATAGTCTGGCTGGGATTCTTTCAAATCCAAAAGCGACTGTAAGAGATGCAGCAATAAGTTACTGGCAGGATGGGATTACCGTTCGAACTAAAACTCACCGGCTAATTGTGACCAGCAAGGATGGACGATTTAAGAATGAAGAATTGTATGATGAATCCACAAAATTCGATCCTGTGCAAAACAAGGCAGCTATGAAGCCGGATGTGGTAAATAAACTAAAATCTTACCTTCCACATTGATTTAAAATAGAAGGCAAACTGCTTTTTAAGAAACAAGTGTCCCTACCGCCCCGCCTAGGATGATCTTGCGAAAATTGTGTTTCTTAAAAAGATCAAAAACAATGATTGGCATGCCATTATCCATGCAGAGCGAAAAGGCTGTTGAATCCATAACCTTGAGCTGTTTCTGAAGCGCTGCAAGATAGCTGATTTTAGAGAACCGCTTGGCTTTTGGATTTTTCATTGGATCACTGTCATAAATACCATCTACCTTCGTAGCTTTAAGTATGACTTCGGCAGCTATCTCGTTGGCTCGTAGAGCGGCTGCAGTATCGGTAGAACAGTAAGGATTGCCGGTTCCTCCTCCAAAAATTACAACGCGATTTTTTTCTAGGTGTCGTACAGCACGCCGACGAATGAAAGGTTCAGCTACCTGTGACATGGTTATAGCTGATTGCACTCGGGTTGGAACGCCTTGTTTTTCCAAGGCGTCTTGTAATGCCATGGAGTTGATTACGGTGGCCAGCATCCCCATGTGATCTCCAGTTACTCGCTCGATCCCCTTTTCGCTTCCTTGTAAGCCGCGAAAAATATTTCCCCCGCCAACGACAACGCCAATCTGAACGCCTAGACTAGCAACCTCACGCACCTGTGCGGCAACATCATGAACGGATTCGGGGCAGATTCCACCGGTTTTGCCCCCGAGGACTTCTCCGCTGATTTTCAGCAGGACACGGCGGAACTTTGGTTTTCGTCTGTTAGTAATTGAGGAGGCTTTCTTTTTTGCTGGCATCTGGTGTTGAGTTTACGACTTTGATCAAAGTGTCCGTAAACTGGGGTTGTTGTGTATCAGGTCGACACATATGTAGTCAATTGCATGCTTTGTTTTTCTGACTTATTCCGACTCTGCTGGACTCGGAAAGACATCGTCGGTTTAATGAGCACGTGCATTTGGAAAAACTCACCATTGTTGGGGCAGGACTCATTGGTGGCTCACTGGGATTGGCAGCTAAAG
>Ga0066836_10001754_pt1 | contig 11497 bp, 8 predicted proteins | sample ETNtaG_18_FD_71568 | JGI IMG/M metagenome (GOLD analysis project Ga0066836, IMG submission 71568) | Marine microbial and viral communities from oxygen minimum zone, Eastern Pacific Ocean - ETNP201302SV91 | ecosystem: Environmental > Aquatic > Marine > Oceanic | place: Pacific Ocean: Eastern...
ATGACATCCTCTGCGTATCCTACGATCTTGAGAATCAACATGTCCCTGCCGTGACTGAGTACGAATGCATCCGTCCTACCGTCCTTAGCATAGAACTCAACATTGAGGTTGTGAGTGGTGTGGAATACGAACTCATCCGAAGCGGCCTTCCTATCTTCAGGATCTATCGGTCCGTTCAGTTTAGTGTCGATGAACTCGTCAATTGCGCTATCACGCGGCCTGACAAAGTAGCAGACCACATCGGGAGGCCTGGAATCGAGGTTTGACAGATCTCGCTCCCATGTTTCCAGAGTTGGCATCTCATGGACATGGTCAAGATGGAAGTTCGGATGGATGAAACTCTCCTCTACAGAATCTCTAACCTCGGGATTGAGATATGCGATTGCATAGAGGAAGGACTCGGATAGAGTCTGGGAGTCTATTCCGAATTGCTCCGGTTCGAGTCCGACCATCGCAACCCCTCCACCCTTGCCATTGCCCCGATTCCTCATCTGCTCGAGTGAGTCGAACAAGTGCCGGCCAGCAACCGGCACTTCGGAGGCTAAGCCAACGACTCCGCAGCCACCCTCAGCAGCGTCCTCCTCGCGTCGCTCAAACTTGGGATGGCTTGAGGTCATCTCTCGCCTGGCATTGATAATCGTCGAGGGGTCAATCATTCGTCTACCTCCTCGCCAATATATCTCAGTAAGTCGGTCCTGCCCCTGAGTTGACTTACATCATCCATACCCAACTTTCGAAGTATGTCTCGCAGTCTCCATTGCATAGCAGTGTATAGGTTGTCGAGTCTCATCTCGGCCCAGTCCTGCTGCACCCATTCCTGTAGCTCGATGTCTGTAGTAGTCAATCCCCATGGACAACCTCGCCCGGACGGGCCACCTTCGCAGTTAGCACATCGAGTACAGCCCATGCCGACTAGATCGGTTGTCCCCAGAACGCATCCATCTGCACCTAGGGCAATTGCCTTGGCTATGTCGTCGGCCGTCCTGACTCCTCCGCTGGCAATCAGAGTGACCTTGTCTCTGACGCCTTCCTTGAGCAGGAACTTGTGGACCTTGGGAATAGCCAGCTCTATTGGCATGGCGATATTCTTCTTGGCAATCTCGGGAGCAGCCCCCGTCCCTCCGTAACTACCGTCGAGGTGGATGATGTGAGCTCCAGCGTAGTATGAGCCGACGGCGACCATGTCGACGTCATGCGGTGTGCTTACCTTCACTGAGAGTATTGCCTTCGGATTCACGGTCTCAATCCAGTCGAGGTGTTTCGAGTGGTCCTCGACCGAATAGGTAGAATGGAATGGGAATGGGCTGAACAGACTGACAAATGGAACCGAGCCTCGCAGTTTGGCGACCTCTTCACCTGCCTTAGCAGCAAGCAGGTGACCACCTAGTCCGGGTTTGGCACCCTGTGCATACTTGAATTCAACAATAGGGGCCGCTTGGATTGTCTCCTCCTCGACTCCGAAATACCCAGTAGCGACTTGGGTGATTACATTCTCCTTGACCTCGTACAACTCAGGAGGGTATCCTCCTTCCCCCGTTGACATGTAAGAGTTCCAGCGCCTAGCGTTCTTCGCCCTAGCCATCATCACATTGATTGAGACGGAGCCATACGACATTCCTCCTCCGTACCAAGGAATGTCAATTCCAATCTCGTTCTTGCCATCAGCACGGCGATTCAGTGGAATCGCGGTATCAATCTGCTTCGAGTGCTCAAGCCACTCTTCCTCAGGTAGGAACTGGAAGCCCAGTCTATCGAAGCCACCATCACTCTTGCCTGTCATGTAGTTCATGTCTGAGGGAACCTTTCCCGTCTCGGCCATGTACCAAGTCGAGAGGATTAGTTCGTCCGTCCAGCGTGCGTCGCCGAGGGCTTCTGGGGAAGGATACTCTCCGAAGGCACGAGCATGCATTCCGTCTTGCAGCAGTCCTGTGGTCTTGTGGAGTAAGTTTTCACTTGGGTACACTACCTTTCCATTGAGGGCATCAAAGAAATCGGTCATAATCTGAGGAAGTTGCATCAACAACCACCTCCGACGTATCCGGCGATTTCTTCGAAGGCCTCGTCCTCGAGATGGCTTACAAGCATGGAGCGGCCGAATTCTCCTCTGAGTCTGCGAACTTCGCGGACTCCCATAGCTCCAAGGATTTCCAAAAGTTGATCTCTCCAAGATCCACATAGATTGGTTAGGCGCTGCTGGGCCCAATCTTCGTCTAACTTCTTTGGGAGTGTGCCTGAAACGAGTGCGCGATCCCTCAGTGAGCCATGAGAGCGCCCCTGGAGAGCGAAAAGAACTGGAAGGTCGAGAGCCACTACATCAAGACCGCTGATTATTGCCTTAGGGACATGGTCTGCTCCGACGATGCCGCCTGCACCAATCAGAGTAACCTCGTCCCTGCAGCCTTGCTCTATGAGTAGCATGTGGGCTTCCTTGAACAATTCAGTAACAAAAGTGCCATCAGAACCTTCGCCGTGCAGATCAGCGAGCAGATGAATCACCTTGGCACCCGAATCGATGGCATCGGACATTAGGCCCTGCCATCCTTCTTCGAATGGTATGCGAACAGCGACGGTTGCATCGGTTGCATCACAAGCCGCCTCGAAGCCTGAGCAGTCCCAGCCCCAAGAGCGGCCTGGAGTCAGACTGAGCTCGACCAACCTAGCATTGGGGAACTGAGATGCTCTTGCTCCCATAGTCACATCTAGAACTGGCGCGACATATGGCGAGTCGAGTCCTTCCCTCAGCACGAGACCGGCATCCAAGCAGGCGATTGTGTCGATCGCCGCTCCAGTTGAAGCCACAACTCTGGCCAACTCCTCAGTTCCTAGATCGCCTGGTGGCAGGTCGAATACGAATGGGACCTGAATGGTGAACATCTCCGGAGAGGGGCCAGAGATCCTTCCTTCTGAGTCGAATGTGAGGTGCATCGGCTTGCTGCCGATATCCACAGATGTCCCAATCAGCTCTCTTCCGTGGATACCATCTCTGCTGGGCCTTACAATCTCGGACATGTCAGTTAGCATGCCATCGAATCCGGGACCACCAAATCTTCCTCGGTAGCCTTGACCGCGAACGGGGACCATGCCCTTTCTTGCCTCCTCATCGATAGCAGTGATGTGGCCATGAGTGGTGTAGGAGTCCCCCAACTCCAGTAGATCGGGGTTAGGCAGCACCTTGACGAAGTCGGGGTGTTGGACAGCACATCTCATGCAACCGACACAGAGTTTGGGTTTAGGAGCGAAGCCTCCTACTGGTCCAGAGAATACGCCATATGTACAGGGCCTTGCAAAGATGACATCGAAATTGGGTTCCCAAGGCCGGAAGTAATGAATCGTCTCAGTTGCGAGTAGTTTTGCCAGACCGACTTTGCCCACTTCAACTAGAAATCTGTGAGGGAGAGGGTCAGCGTCCTCTATCTCGTCGGTGTCGATGTGGTACCTGTGGTAGCTGTCGGCAATCTCTCTAGCAATCTTTGTAGACTCGGAGCCGAACCGGTCGAGAGTGAGTTTTCCATCCACTTCATCGTACCCTAGTTCAGTAGCAGATTCCAGCATTCCGACCCCTAGATTGGCCCGGTATAGCGAGAATGCTATAATCATTGGGTATTTCTAGTATCAAATTGGCCATTATCTATGCTAATTATTATGAAATAGCAATAATTCTGAACATATGAACAATAATATAGAAAAATTGTAATAATAACTTACAACTTACCACTTACCTTTCAGTGAGTTTGCCCATCCGTTCAAGCCTTAGCACTATCACATTGGGTCAGTTTGAAGTCGGGCCTCTGTGAGGCCCGCCACATGGCTCTGAAGGATGCTTGGGCGATACCAGAGTTCCGTCGCCTGCTGATAGGGAATGGCGTCAACATGCTGGGCAGCTCAATCTTCATCATCGGCATGGGCTGGACCATCGCTCAAGTAGGAGGAGCCAAGGCCTACGGGTTGGTATTCACAGCCTACTTCCTCGGCCACCTTCCTTTACTCCTATACGGCGGAATGGTGGTCGACAGGATGCCTAGGAGAACAGTGGCGCTTGTCGCTGACTTTTCACAAGCAGTTCTTGTCATGATTGCTATGCTGGCCCTCATGGCTGGATTCGATGTGATTAAGACACTACTCGTCATTACTTTCCTCACCGGAGGTGCTGGGGCGTTCTCAATTCCCGCCATAGGTGCCTTGGTGCCGGACTTGGTTGAGGAAGAGGTGTTGCCTCAGGCCAATGCTTTGAGAGGCGTTGCCATGACTGCTGCATGGATGTTTGGACCACTGATTGGAGGGGTCACGGTCGAACAGTGGGGAATTGAAGCGTGCTTGTTCGTAGATGTACTGACATTCTTGTTCAGCGGGGCTGTATTATGGACAATCTCAGAGATTCCGATTCAGAGAGATGAAGAGGTAGGTAATCTACGTGAGGAGGTTATCGAGGCATGGGCATTTGTGAAGACTCAACCGTGGCTTTTCGCGGGCATATTCATGTTCATGATTTGGCACATCGGTGATTCTGCAATCGAAATTGGTATTCCGTTTATCATCGAGAGCAAGAATCTGGGGGCCAAGGAATTCGGTTTATTCGGCGCTGTTGGGGCCCTGGGTGCGATGTTTGGTTCTGTGATTGCAGGAATGAAGCCCATTCCCAAGGAGTCGCGCGGTACTGTGTTCTACATGTTTATCGGAGGTATTGCTTGGTGTATGCTGATGTGGGCTATGCCAATTCCATTCTGGCTAATCCTTCTGTTCGTACTAATCGAAGGTATCCTAGGGGGCACTTTGGGCGTGATCTGGAGGACCACGATGTCCGACAGTGTCGACCAACACCTGCGAGGTAGGGTCAATTCTCTTGATGCGATTGGCTCTCTGATATTCATCCCTCTAGCACCGTTAATTGGAGGATGGATGATTGAGGCCACCAATGTCCTAACCACATACTCCATCGCTGTGGCATTCATGGTGCTGACTACTACTGCAGGACTAATCGTGCCCTCATTCAGACGCTTTGAGAGGATTAATCACGAGGATTTTCCGATTATTCCTGATCAAAGTCTATCTGAGTGATGTCTACAGAGAACCGCCTGTCATAGTACTCCCTCTGGAACTTAATTACAGGAACTAGGATGAATACGAAGATGACCCAAGATAATGTGGTCTTCCCCATGTTGACGGGTATCTGAGTCAATACCAACCCATCAAACAGGATGCAGGACGAGAGGTACAGGACTCTGCCCAGTGTTGTTAGGAAACTCTCGCCCTCTTGGGCGAGAACTCTCTTCACTCGGTTCTCCCTCCATTCATCGGAGGCTTTCTTCAGCCTCCAAAAGGCAGCCTCTTGCTCGACATTCTTGTCGAACATCGGAATAGAGAGGGTATCATCCCCTGGATTCTTTTCCGGCTGCGTCATGCCGTTCCTCACAGTTCGGCTTTACCGGAATTATTCCACCATTCATCATTCTCGAAATCGGTATTGACTGGGAGTTTCATACCTAGGCCTAACGGGAAGTGGCATGCTACCTTGTGACCGTCCCCCAAGTCTTCAAGAATTGGTTCCTCAACATCGCAGAGGCCTTTCTCAGCAATTGGGCAGCGAGTGTGGAACCTACATCCTGAAGGAGGGTTTGCTGGGCTAGGGACATCCCCACTAAGGACAATCCTATCCTTCTTACCCTTGTCCGGAGATGGTTCGGGGATTGCTGAGAGTAAGGCGTGAGTGTAGGGGTGTGCTGGTTTATTGAACAGGTCAGAGGTATCGGCGAGTTCAACTATCTTGCCCAGGTACATCACAGCAACCCTGTCACTAATGTGATTGACTACGTTCAAGGCATGAGTGATGAATACGAAGGTTAGGCCGTGCTTTTCCTGGATTTCTTCGAGTAGATTGAGTACTTGCGCCTGAACAGATACATCGAGAGCGCTGGTTGGCTCATCAAGGAGAATGAATTCGGGATCCAGAGACAATGCTCTCGCTAGGGCGATTCTCTGCTTCTGACCTCCTGAAAACTCGTGCGGGAAACGATTCATGTGCTCTCGCTTGAGACCAACAGAATCGAGGAGTTCGGCTACTCTATTGGTGAGTTCTGCCCCCTCAGACAGCCCATTGACTAGAAGTGGCTCTCCGACAATTGACCTAATCGACATTCTCGGATTCATCGACCCACCTGGGTCTTGGAATACTATCTGCATCCTTCTCCTGATTTCCTTGTTGGTAATGTCTCGGAGGTCTTTGCCATCGTATCTAATTGAGCCGCCAGTAATCGGAATTAGACCAAGCATGACCCTTCCCAAAGTGGTCTTGCCGCATCCCGACTCTCCCACTATGCCGAGAGTCTCTCCTCGCTGAATCTGCAGATCGACACCATCTACAGCCCTTACGTAATTCTTGGTTGCCGCAAACATACCTCCCTTGATTGGGAACCACTTTCTCATTCCATCAACTTCGATGAGAGTTTTACCGTCGCGACTATCATCACTCATCTCAGACAACTCCTTGAAACTCGAATTTCACATACTCTGAGGCGAATCTATCGAACTCGGTCTGCACTTGGGAGACGTTGATTGTCCTATCTGTGTGGTGGCAGGCGGCGAAGTGCCCCGGTTCTACTTCCATCATCGGAGGAGGAGTGGAGATGCACTTCTCATCTGCGAAAGGACATCTAGGATGGAATCGGCAACCATCGAAGTGCAGGTTCGGATCGGGCACCTGTCCGGGGATGATAGGGAGAACATCCCTTCTGTTGGATTCTTCATCAATAGTTGGAATGCTGTGTAGTAGGCCGACCGTGTAAGGCATTCTAGGCCGGGAGAGAACATCTGCGATACTCCCCGTCTCTACTACAGAACCTGCATACATCACTGTGACATCATCACACATCTCGGCGATTACTCCTAAGTCGTGAGTGATCAACAGTATTGCAGTACCTTTCTCATCACGGAGGTCGCGCATGAGTTTGAGAATCTGGGCTTGAATTGTAACATCGAGCGCCGTAGTAGGCTCGTCTGCAATCAGTAACTTTGGCTCGCATGCCATCATCATGGCAATCATCACTCTCTGGCGCATCCCTCCGGAGAGCTCGTGTGGGTACATTCTCACGACCGCTTCTGGGTTGGGGATCTTGACGTCCTCCAGTATTTCGATGACCTGCTTGGTGTGGGCTGGGTCAAGCCTCAGATAGTCGAGAATGATAACCACGGGGAGTGCCAGCAGGGTGCATATGACCACCATGCCTAGTAGGGCCGAGAAAGGCATCCACAGCATCAGATAGATTACTATGAAAGAAGCGAATCCCAAGGGAAGATGAGGGACGGCTATCGACAGCAACGACCACAGTCTGATCGGCGCCCCTGAATCCGATGTTTGGGAACTTGTACCTAGAGCGATATCGACAGCAAGTCCCTCAATCGAATCGCCAGTAACTGCGAGATCGGTCTCGATTGCTTCCCTTCGTTCCTTTAACGAGGATCTCGAAGCTAGGATGGGTAAAATAATCGATAGGAGGAAGGCCCAGATTGCGGCTGAACCTGTGAATTCCCAAACATGCGCTGCTGTCACAACGGCGAATATCCCGATGACTGCGGATGAGGCATATGGGTTCGATCTAATTGCACGGGTGACCAAGGAGAAGGGGCTCGCGAGTGCTTGTAGGATTCTGAGGTGACGTGGTGTTTCGGCATCCACCAGCCTGTCATGCGTGCGCATCACCTCGGAGATTTGTTTCTCGACCGTGTACAGCGGGTTCAGAGCCGACATGGGCTCCTGGAAAATCATGCTAATCTCGTTGCCGCGGACCCACCTCATGAACTTCTGATGTTTACGGGACTTCCACTTTGCGGCAAATCCGGTTAACCAAGACAATCCGCCGACAATTGCGGAGATTAGTAAAATGGTAATGCCGCCGATTGGATTTAGTAGGACCATCAGCAGGCCCAAGATAGCAGCCTGGACGCAGAACACCACTATCCATCCGGAGGTGTACTGAACCCTACTGTCCACCTCTGAATCGTGGTGCAGCATCTCCTTTCCTTGATACTTCACGCTGCCCTCATCGACATCACAAGTAGCAAGGCCGATTGTGACTAGAGAAGTTACAGACTTACCGCATCCAGACTCACCGACAAGTCCCATAATCTGCTTGTCCTTGACTTTCAAATCAACAGAATGTAACGCCTCAATCGGTCCATCGAGCGTGTCGAAGTGGACCCTTAGCCCTTCGACCTCTAGCACGTTCTCAGTCATCTTCTCATCTCCTGTTCTTGGGATCGACAACATCCCTAATTCCGTCACCAAGCAGATTGAAGCCGAGGACCGTCACAGCGATTGCTAGTCCCGGATATAGCATCAGATGTGGCGACAACAGGAAGTAACGTCTGCTTTCGGAGATCATCAAACCCCATTCTGCAGTATATGCGTCGGCACCGAGTCCGAGGAAAGAGAGGCCAGAAGCAGAGAGTATCGTCCCCCCTATGTCCAAGGTGAAGGCAACAAGTAACGGGGCCCAAGCATTGGGCAGGATATGCCTGAACATTATCCTCCCAGGGCGGGCCCCGACGCTCCTAGCGGCTTCGACGAAGGTCATCTCCTTGACATATAGGACCTGGCCCCGGATCAGTCTGGCATAGCCCGGCCAGCCAGTGAAAATGAGTGCTGCCTGCACCTTCCAGAGTCGATCGAAGTCCTTGATCAGGACTATCTCCTCGCCCTCGTTCCCGGAGAAGCTGAACAGCAGTGCTAGGGACACAAACACCGCCAATGTCCTGAATGTCAGGTACCTCCATGGGTTTGTCCAATCGAAGGAGTCCTTGATGCGATCCAGTCCTCCTTCAAAGCTCGTGTTGAGGAAGAATCTCCTGTCTGCTATTATAATCGCTCCCAGAACTGCGAGTATCCCCAGTGCCGCGAAGGCCCTCCAACCCCTGCTCTCGGAAATCTCGAAGAAGTCCGGCCAAGACGCTCCCGGCATCCATCCCATAAAGAAGAAGAAGCTGAATAATGCTAGAAGAACACCTCGATAGCGCATTAGCAGACTCATCACCTGCTCGCTTACCTGATCGTCATCGGAAACAGTTGATGAGAGGTACGTGTTGGAAAATGCGGCTAGAACGAATATCGGGAACAGAATCCCCAGCCATATCGGAATCGTCAGACTGGTAATCTGATTCATGGCGGCTACGAAGGCCATGGCGAGAATTAGCCCAGGGACTGCGAAGAAGATGTCACATATCCTCATTATCACCTCGTCGACCCTACCGCCGAAGTACCCGCTGATGCTTCCAACGATAGTCCCTATGATGACTGTCAGAGTAGCCACTGTAATTCCTATCTTCAAGGACACCTTGGCGCCGTACACGACCTTGCTGAACATGTCATGACCCTGATCATTGGTCCCGAAGATGCAGACATCGTAACCATCAGGCAGCCACCAGTGATGCATGGCCTCGTTATCGAACTCGTATGTCACCCATACTCCACTATAGAGGGATGTGTTACCGTATAGCTCGGGTGACAGCACCAGAAGAGACGAGTTTGAGGAGTTTATACTGATTAGTGACGAATTGAGATCGTAACCTTGGAAATCCTCTAACTTGATGATTTGAATAACTGAAAGGGTGTCTCTGTAGAATCTGCTGTCATCCCCTACCTTGTCGTCAGACTCGGCAACCACAATCTCGGAGAAAAGAGGAGAGTTGGGGTTTGTGGTGATCTTCTGCTCATGCCAGTCGCACTCCTCAGAGAACGGTTCGGCCCTCCTCGGCTCGTAGTCTATCGACCACTTATCCTCCGTGTCCAGTAGGTTTCTGTATGGGTGCTCGACGGCGATATATTCGGCAAAAATCGCAACTAGAGAAACAGAGATGACCATGAAAAGGCCCAGCATAGCCAGCAGCGAGCGGCGGTAGATTGCCCAACTGCGACTGAGGTCGCTCCTTGACTGAGAAAGGGCCTCTCGCAGGCGCCTGAGGCTCTCATCGCGATCCTCCTTACCCTCGTCCCAGTCTCTCATTCGAGCCTCACCCTTGGATCGATAATTGCGTACGTTATGTCGACGATTAGATTGGATAAGAGGAAGATTACTGAAGTGATTAGAGTAACGCCCATAATTACTACGAAGTCAAGATACTGAATCGATGTAACAGCAACCCTTCCCATCCCATTGAATGCGAATACTGTCTCAGTCAGGACTGCCCCCCCTATCGCGCCTCCTATGGAGAAACCTAGGATGGTTACTATCGGAATCAAGGCGTTCCTGCATGCATGGACGATTACTACTCTCCATTCCGAGAGCCCCTTTGCCCTAGCAGTCCTGACATAATCCTCGTTCAGAACCTCAAGCAGGCTGGCTCTCATGTACCTCAGAAGTGAGCCTGCAGAGGCAATCCCTAGAGCAGCACAGGGCAGAGCTAGGTGCAGCAAGGTATCCTTGAATAGAAGCCAATTCGAGCCGAATTCTTCTGGTAGAGAAGTCAGTTTATCGTCAGTGACGAACCAACTGTCGACGAGGTGGAATCCGGTACCGCCTGCAGGATAGAACCACGCATATCCGTCTTCGGGGTAGGTGAAACTTGGATCGTGCCTGCCGTATATTGGGAAGCATCCTCCTTCGGTTCCGAATATCGGGTCGCAAATACCTCCGTTTTCAGTCCCTGTTGCGAGAAATAGTTGCAGCATCATTGCGAACCAGAATATCGGCAGGCTAACGAAGGCGATGGCAAAGAACCGAGAGATATGGTCGAACATCCGGTCCTGCCTGACTGCACTCACAATGCCTAGGAAAATGCCTAGAGGATATGCGATGAAAAGAGCTAGGAATGACATCTCCAATGTTATCGGAGCTGCATCCTTAACCACATCTACAACAGGACGATGATAGAGTAACGATTCGCCCCAATCTCCAGCAGCCAGATCTCGGATGTAGCGGTCAAATTGGACTAATACAGGGTCATCCATCTTCAACCTGATTCGATTCTCCTCATAGGCTGTGATTGGCTCTCCGTCCTCAGTGTAGTCGACAACCAAACCGCACTTATCTCCACATTGGATTGCGGCAGGATCGCCAGGGATTATGTGGGCGATGGCAAAGGTGAATATTGCCACCCCTATCATGACTGGAATGAGAAGCAATAGTCTGCGAACAACGAACTCGTGTAACTTCACAGTACCCCTCCCGGTGCCGCTGTACTTGTCAGACCTATGACAGTTTTCACGCCTGCCTTAGGCAGGCGTGAGGGGAAATGGTTTCGGCACGATGGCAGCCGCAGAAGCGGCTGCCACCGGCCTTACGTTTCTCGACTTAACCTACTAATCAGCAGGAACCGACCAGCTCGCCGTCAACCTCAGGCAGCTTGTCGTAGTCGAACCAGTGGGCGGACCCAATGGCTACCCAGTCAGGGCTGCAGATGTCGTCGTGCTTGACGCCCACACCGTTGTACTGACCAATTATGATCATGTTCGGATCCATGACCCAAGCAGCGAAGGCATCGACATACGCCTGCTCGCGCTCAGCGTCGT
>Ga0066836_10001758_pt1 | contig 11481 bp, 13 predicted proteins | sample ETNtaG_18_FD_71568 | JGI IMG/M metagenome (GOLD analysis project Ga0066836, IMG submission 71568) | Marine microbial and viral communities from oxygen minimum zone, Eastern Pacific Ocean - ETNP201302SV91 | ecosystem: Environmental > Aquatic > Marine > Oceanic | place: Pacific Ocean: Eastern...
TTCTCCAAATGGATCTTCTAAAGAAACTATTGGATAATTATCTAACCAGTTGGAATATAATGCCCCCAATTCTTCTCCATTAATGGATTTATTATCAATATGATAATGTTCTCCATCATAGAATTCTTGTGCAGCCACATCCAATGCAATAGAGACTTGACTACCCGGTGAATAACCCGCTTTCTCAATAGCCCCTACTAGATACCTAAGCCCTTCTTCATTCCTAGGAAGATTTGGTGCGAAACCTCCCTCGTCTCCTACGCCTCCAAGTAATCCTTCTTCCTTCAATACTGACTTTAGCGAATGGTAAATCTCGGTTCCCGCTCTAAGAGACTCTGAGAAATTGTCAAATCCATGTGGAACTACCATAAATTCCTGCACATCTACATTTGAAGCAGCATGCGCACCTCCATTTAGAATATTCATTAATGGAATCGGCAAACTAGGCTCTTGATCTGATATATATGACCAAAGAGGCTGTTTTGCTTCGGAAGCTGCTGACCTTATTGCTGCCATTGATGCACCGAGTATTGCATTCGCACCTAAATTACCCTTGTTTTCCGAACCATCTAAAATCAGCATGGATGCATCTATCTCTTTCTGGTTAGAAACTTCTAAACCAACTAAGAGATTCTTTATTTTTGAATTGACGTTATTAACTGCTTGATCGACACCTTTGCCTGCCCAATTTTCTTGATTATCGCGTAATTCTACGGCCTCATAACTTCCCGTACTTGCACCAGAAGGGACGGCCGCTCTGCCAGAAAGAATACCGTCAACATAACAATCGACTTCGACGGTAGGGTTGCCTCTTGAATCAAGTATTGTGCGAGCTTTGAGGTCGGTGATGACGCCGCTCATTGACACGTCCACAAGCACTAATGGTCTGAATGTTGTGATTGAAGTCTTAGGAATTTAACCAACTTAACCAACGTGATACTCTCGTCTGAATTGTAGGGATTTCTAATTCTGAACAACAAAATTCTTCCCAATGCAATTGTTCTTCAGAAGGAGTTATGGAAAAAAGTTCTGCATGAAAAATAACCCCATCAATATCAATTTTTGTATCTCTCTTATCTTCAACAAAACAGTGTACGAGATGTTTTGGATAATGACACATTTTCCCTGAATTCGGACAACACATAATTACGCTTTTTTCCAAGAATAATATGGATGCCCCAGTTGCTTTGTCAATCTCGTGTCCTATTAACTTACAATTGGAAAGGAGGGCGGCTACATCAATATTATACCATTGAGATTTTGACATTGATAAATTAAGATTTGAAACATCATCAAGATACTCTTGAACACGGAGATGAGTCAGCGCCTCATCCCCTGTCATATTCATTGAAATACCGGCGACCCATTTGAATGCAACTTAATTTGATTTAAAGAAAATAAGGAAGAATATCTACCTGAAAACGGAAAAATGTGCATTCACTATTACGCCCAAATATACGAAAAGAATCAAAAAGGGTTCGCTTTGCGGAGTAAACATGGTAGACGTGGATTCTTTAGATAGAGCAATTTTAACTTATCTTCGAGACTCAGGTAGAGCACCTTTTGTAGACATTGCAAAAAATGTAGATGTAACTGAAAGAACCGTGAGAACTAGAATGAAAAAGATGGAAGACAATGGAGTAATTAGAGGCTATACTATACGTGAATCAGGAATAGGGTTGACTGCATTGATTCGTCTTAAAGTCGGTTCAGGAGTTGAAATCGGAACCTTAGCAGGAGAATATTCAGGTTGGGCAGGAGTCGAGTGCATTTACGAGATTAGTGGAGACGCAGATTTGGTTGCCGTCGTGCATGTAGACGATACTGTTTCACTAAGAAATTTACTAGATCGAATGTGGCTAGCAGCACCCGGAGAAATTACATCTACTCAAACAGAATTAGTATTGGAACAATATTAATTATTTAGACATTTGAAAACAAAAATATTTTAATTTTTGATTTTTGAATGCCTCATAGACAGGAGTTCCTTGAACCCCAGCGAATGTCTCAAAGCTACGACGGATGGATTTGGGGACTAATTCGCTGATTCTTTCTTTCTTAGCATCATTTATTGAATCAAGAGCATCTAGTACTTCTTGTGTTATATCTTTCTTAGATACTATGTTAAAGCCTGCATCTAAAAATATCTGCTCTGTTAATTCCATCGTTTTATCATCACGAAAATCGGTCCAACAAAAACTTCCGCCGTCTCTTAACACACGATACGCTTCTTCTACGAACTTAGACATATTACCATAACAATGGGAAGATTCAACATTGTAAACAACATCGAAACTAGAATCAGAAAAAGGTAAATCTTCTGCGTTTCCTTCAATAAATGTAAGGTTGTTTTGATTTTTATACCAATTATTACAAAGTGAAACGGCTTCACCCGAAAAATCCACTCCAGTTAAAGAAGATGGTTGCATAGATTTAGCTATCCAACTTGCCCCTCCTCCTCGTCCAGAGCCGACTTCTAGAACTTCTCTATCATTTAATTCGACATTTTTGATATTCATATAATATAATTGAATAAAAAGTCGATATGGTTCATCTTCGGTCGTTAAAGTGGGTGGTGAATTGTCAATGAAACCATAGTTCATAAATCTGAAATCTTTCTTGTTATGCGATTTAGATAATTTCTGATACCACCATTTCCATAATCTATTTTGTAATGAAGCAGGAGAGAATTTGAGAAGGGTGGCAAAAATCCTTGCAGGGATGCCTGTTTTCATTTTTACACCTATATTTTCCATTTTACTGAACAGCCAATACTCTCGGTTCTTTCTTGAACAATCGGTTGTTTGGCTAATAGAGCATCTATGGCATCAGAAAGTTCAGATGTTGTTGCGTGTGAAGGGTCTCTCGGAGAATCATCCAGACGACCCCTATATACAACAGTCCCTGATGAGTTGATTAAATAAAATTCAGGAGTTCTTTCCGCACCATAAATTGTGGCAATATCTTGGTCTGCATCGTGTAAATATGCATAAGACATACCTTTTGATGCTCTTTTAACCATGTTTGGCCAGGAATCTGATTCATAATTGATCGGATCATTAGAATTAATACCAACAAAACCAATATTATTTTCTCTCGCCTTTTCGGCCATTTTTTCTATTCTAGATTCGGACCCTACAACATAAGGACAATGGTTGCAAGTGAATACAATGACTAGGCCATTGGCACCTATCATTCTCTCTAGAGAGCATGTTTCTCCTCCCAAACTCGGGTTGGCATTGGGCAGATTAAATGACGGGGCTGTTTGACTTGGCTCAATCCCAGTGGAGGAAGACATATCCGGCGCTGATACAAGATAGTGTTCAATCCTTTGGAGGGAGCCTCACCTTGAGAGATTCTTGACGTTCTGATGATTCCTGAAGTCTCCTTCTCGCTAATTTGTGTTCAGGGTCAACATCGAGAACTTTGCGCCACGCCATAACTGCTGCATTAGGATCCTCGCCTTCATGTAAAATAGCAGCAATTCTTAGGCGGGCATCTATATGCTTTGGTTCATGTTTAGCTGCAGACTCAAAATCTGATTTAGCTTCATCAATCCTGCCAAAGTCAAGATACAAGAGGCCTCTTTGATACCATGCATCAGAATGCTTAGGATCATATCTTATTGCGTCATTTAATGGCTTCTCTGCTTGTTCTGACTTACCCATAGCAATCATACAAGTTCCCAAATGAACCAAGGCCATGATATGTTCTGGATCACGGGAAAGAAGTTCTCGCAATTCTATCTCAGCCTCTTTCCAGTCTCCAAGATTCATGAGAATTTCCGAACGTCTTTGTCTTGCCATATTCAATTCAGGTGCTTGTTCAACAAGATAATTCGCGTCATCTAAAGCAGTGACTAAATCATTTGCTAATAATGCGGCGGAACATCTATTCAATCTTGCACGTATATGATCTACTTGTATTGAAAGAACTTTAGAGAAAAATGTCTGAGCTTCAAGATACCTACCTTGTTTTGCAGCAATTATCCCTCTGATAAATGGAATCTCAGGATGATGTTGAAGATTAGTGGATGCTTCTGAAACCAAGGTGTTGGCTTGATCTAGTTTATTCAATTCTAAACACAAATGTGCTTCTTCCAAAGAAATGGATGGATGATTGGGGATTAAACGTCTTGCTCGCACTAAAGCAACCTCTGCTTCTTTCGGAGACCCTTGATATCTAAGTGCACGTGAACGCCCTAACCAAGCAAGACCAGATTCTCTGTCTTTCTCTATTGCCGAATCAAAAGATATGTTTGCATCTAATAGAAGAATATGGTCGTGCGTTCCAGTTTTATCCCTATACTCATCAGCAGCCAACAAATGTAAACGCCCTTCCATAACATGTAATGACGCGCTCTCCCATGCATCTGGAGGTGCGTCTTGTAGTACCTTAGCAGCCCAATCTATAGCTCCTGCACGGAACAAAACCAAACTCAAACGACCGATGGCATCCGCATCCGAAGGATTGTTGTCCAGCCATTCTTCTAATACTGCTCTTGCAGAATCTAGTTTACCATCGTTTTCAAGAATTTCACTTTCTAACAATACAGTGTATTCTCCTAAAGCAGATGCGCGACGAACTGCTTGGAGTGCTTCCTTGGATCTTTCTTCACCGGCAGCTAACAGCCTTGCTTTCAAGAGCCATGCTTGAGAATTAGTAGGATCAAGATATAGTGCTTTCTCGATTGATTCAAGAGCAACGCCAATCTCTCCGAGAAGTAGTAATTTTGCGGATTTAGCAACCCAACCTTCTGAAGTTGATGGGTCTTTCAGATGAGGATTGATTTCGCCTTGCACGTCACTTGCTCGGCCGGCGATATTGCCCAAATTAGTTTGTGCTTCTGTAATTTCAAATTCCACACCTAATGCTTCCAATCTTCTATTATTTCGTTTAAATCGAATGTCTTCGCTTCCTGATAATAAGATTGCTTGCTCTTTCAAAACTTCTATATCATCTGGATTAATTGCTAAAAGACGTTCTAGAGTTCTATCAAGTGTATCAAAGTCACCTTCATCTCTTTGGATTGAGGCTAGTGAATATAGAACAGATGAGCCCTCTGGAGAGATTACGTGGGCTCTACGATAGAAATCTGCTGCTCGTGTTGACTTCCCTGCTTCATGGAATAGTTCACCTAGACACCTGTGTTCTTCACCATTTAACTCTAAATCTTCTGATTTCATCTCTGCCTCTGTGAGGATAGCATCCAATCTGAGTACAAGAGGTATGATACCAGGAAGAATATTTTCGCGGCCATGACTTTCAGAGTCGCTCTGATAATTTGAAAGAATAGAGCGGGCAGCGTGTGTTGCTATAGCGCAAGATTCGCTAGAACTAATAGTCACATCCTGCTCAAATAGTAAAGATTCAGCAGACTCTAATGATTTGTGAACAGATAGTAATTCATGAACCTCCGGCGTCTCTCCAAGAATTGTATCTACACCTCTAGAAAGCAAATCTAAACGATTGGATGTACTAGCAAGATTGCCTTGTAAATTACCAAGATGTATTTGCATTTGTTCTCTTTGTCTGAGGACAGATTGGTGCCTTAACCATAAAGTCGCTAAAGCGATTCCAAACAACGCGTATAACGCGAGAATCGTCATTGTCGACTGTTCCATACGTCTCGAGCGGGAATGAGAGACTTTTGATGGCTTCTACTGTTGACAAGGCTTACGCTATGGTTTCCTACGGAAATTTTCTCTGCCGGAAGTCCAAGTCAATACTGAACTATAATCTCAAAGATTTGATACAGAATAAGCCTGAACGCCTGATTTTCGGGTCACTGTACCGACCGATGTTCCCATCACATTCTCTATTCCTGCTCCAGATGCCAGAGTGAAAATTCTCTCAGTCACCTTTCCAGAGAAAACTAAACCTATTGCACCTTCAGATTCTGATAATTTTTCTTCGAGTTTTGCAGCACCAATTGGTTCGCTTCCTGAACCATCAGCATTGACAATTATTGCTTGATTGCGTTTCAGTCCTTCTAGCATTCCAGCCCAACCTTTGATTTCTTCTGGGGCTTCTAAAGCTTCGTTACCTCTTCCGACCGCTGCATCATCTTCCTTGGCTAATTCTGTTTTTAGTTTAGATACGACCTTATTTGCAGTTTCTTTTTGAGCTAAACATTTTGTAATTACTTTTCCTTCAAGATGCTCTACTTCTCTACTCTCAGGAGCTAAAGCTACATGAGTGAGTGACTTGCCTAATTTTCCTGCAATTTCCATCAATAAAAGACGGCCTCCGCGATCTCCATCTACAAATGCTATAACTGTTGTTTTTGATTTTGCTAACTTGACTAACTCGTCTTGTACACCAGAACCCATGGTTGCTATTGCATTTTTAATTCCGAATTTTAACAAATTCCTAACGTCATTTCGGCCTTCTACTATTATTATTGCATCGCTATCTGAAACACTGGGTCCAGCAGTCATTCCTGAAATGTCTTTCTCAGTATCCAAAGTTAAAACAGAACGAACCTCGTCTAATATATTCTTAGATTCGTCTTGGCCAGAATTGACCATGTTCAAAAGTAGAGTTTTCGCACGATCGATTACATTATCTCTCTTAGCGGATCGAATGTTTTCAATACTTTTGACTTTAATCACTGCTTTGCAAGGGCCGATTCTCTCGATTGTCTCGAGAGCTGCTCCTATAACAGCGGTACTGACTTGATCAATGGAAGAAGACAGGGCAATTTCACCCTGTACTTTTCCTTTATTTTGATTAAGCATAACATCGACATGGCCAATTCGGCCTGTGCGTTGTAATTTTCTTAGTTGTAACTGGTCACCAAGAAGACCTTCGGTTTGGCCAAATATGGCTCCTACGACGTCTTTTCTGGCGACTGTGCCGTCACAACGTATTGTTGCGTGTATGATATATTTTCCTTCTGTTGTTGACATATTAATTCCTTCAGGTTTTCGGCCCAACTAGAGGGGCTTCACTCCCTATTGCCGTGTTGGCGTTTGGGTTGGATGGGCGCAAAACGCCCGCGAGTGTGGCTGATTACCGTACCTTGCGCGTCGTTGTACCCTTCATGAAGTCTCCGATTACTCAAATATGCTTTATTAGTATTAAGAACAGGAATATCTGAAAAACTTAGGATAGAGGTTAAGTCATAGTACCATTAACGCAGTTCATGGTTGAACCTTCCTCGGATAGGCGGGCAGTTTTTCGTGGAGTGGTTAGTCTTGCTCTACATGATGGAAATCTAACTTTTGGAGAAAAGAGGTTGATTACAAAACTAGCAAGATCTTTGAGATTAAGTGATGATGAACCAAAAATGATTTATGATGCTATTATCGAAGAGAAAGATGTTGAAAATGGCACGCCATTGACAATTAGTGACAAATTATCAGTGTATGAACAAGTATTGGAAACTTTTCTAATACATACAAATAGAACAGATGACGAATTGAGAATGATTGCATATATGAGGAGGGTCTTTGAGATAAGTGATTCAGAACATCGGGCTATTCTAAGAAGCTTAGATCGACAACTGGAAGATATTGTACATCGTAATGTAAGAGAAAATATAAGATACGAAATGAAAGGCACGATGGAAAGACTGTCAGAAATACTTGAAAATATCCGAATTCAGAAATGAGGGTTTGAATGACTTCTAAAAATCTTGATGATTTCTTGGCCACTCAAAATTCGCGTATACATAATTCTGATAGAAAATTGGCCAATTTAGTTAGAGAGGCTTACCCAATTGGTGTGCCTGCCTTGATAATGAAATCAAGCACGGATAGAATGGTTGATTCTTCAGGTTATGCATTTATCTTAGGAACTCCTGATGAACTTCTAAGACATCTCGCATCATGGCTTATTACAAACGCTGGAAACACACATAGGATTTTATTAAAACTAATAGATAGATTATGGAAAAGACATGGGAGAGAAGATGTTGCCTTATCGGCTATTCTATTATCAAATCTTGATCACAAAGGTATGAAGACAAATCCTTGGGAGATTCTGCAACGATCTATACATTCAATAGAACCGTTAGACTCTCTGTTACTGAATATAGAAGAATTATTTCGTGCAAAAAGGCAGCCTCCAAAAGAAAGTCAGATACTAGACTGGATTAACGGAGAAAAGATCGAGCAGCATATGTCTCTAATCGTAATTTATTCCGCAACAATTCATGGCCACAAATTCTCTACCGATTTAATTAATGCAATTCTTAGGATAAATATACCAGACGGAGATTCTATTCTAACTAGGATAAAGGGCAAAATAGCGTCTCTTGAAGCGTAGTACTGATTGCTGATGAGGTCTTCCGAGGGTTATGGCTGAACGTCTGTTGCCTTCTGATGATCCAATTGCTGAAGAAGTACTAGAATGGACGATTAAACGAGATTCAAAAGATATTACACAACTAATGCGATGGATGGAAACAACAGAAGTTAGAAGAGACAGGCAAGTTTTATTGAATAGAGCCATGGATTTAATTGATGAAATCCAGTATGCCTTAGATAGGCTAAATGAATTAAGGTGAAATTGTGCGATCTCTACTTCTGGCTGGAGGAAGATCGTCGCGAATGGGGCAAGATAAGGCACTGATGGAAGTTGATGGTGTGCCAATGATTACAAGGGTTGTCAAAGCATTAGTAAATGCGGACAAAGAACCTATCAGAATAGCGGTTTCAAGTCCTGAAAAGATGGAGAGTTATGCTGCAGTCATCGATTCGAATTACAATATAGAATGGGTACTTGATTCTACACCACATGCTGGCCCCGTTGATGCTATTATTGAAAATTTGAATGACCCACTTTGTTTAGAAGATGATGTTCAACTGGCAACTGTAGATATCCCCTGGATAAATGCAGAGGTTTTTACTAGTTTAGAGAATTCTATTTCAAAAAATGATGAAGTGATTATTCCTACCAATGGTGAAATATTAAATCCCTTGCTTTCTTTGGTTCGACCAAAGCTTTTGGTTGAATCTTTAAAGGACTGGAATGGGACTCCTCTGCATGAAATGTTTCGTAAAATACCTCACTCACTTCTAATGGTTGAATCAAAATTAGTGAAAAATATAAATTGTCCTAAAGACCTAGAATGAAGAGAGGTCGGGTATAACTTAATATTCAATCACAAAGAAGGAGAGACATGATGGAAGAAAATCATATGGGAAGGCCAGCAGAAATAATGTCATTTATGGATGCCGTAAAAAGCGGCATGTCAAGATGGAATGACTTTGGAGGAAGATCATCTAGATCTGAATATTGGTTCTTCTATCTATTTGGAATAGTTGTTCAAATAGGAGGTTTTGTTTTAATGGCGATTAATGAGTATTTGGGAATAGTGTTGTTGATTGGGCTTATAATGCTCATACCTATGTTCATTAGTATAAGCGTTAGAAGACTTCATGATGTAGGACAATCCGGATGGATGTTACTTATAGGAATAATTCCTATCGTAAATCTGATCGGTGGTTTCGTTCTACTTTACTGGTTTATTTTCCATGCAGGAGAGCCACAGGAAAACCGATTCGGCCCTGTTCCAACAAATATGTTAGAATAATTATTTACGACGTATAAACCGATAAACAAGTCAGAGATCCATCTGCTTGCATTATTGGCGCCATATCTACTGACATCAGTCTGAAGCCTTCATTCTGAAGAATATTTTTTGTCTTAGGGAATGCTGCAGCGACAATTAGTCGATCATTAGAATAGCCAATTGTATTAGCTGCATAACTTTCTTGATTCGGGATCCAAATTATCTCTTCTGCAAAATTAGAAAGTTGATTTTCTTTAAGATGTCCTTCTGCTGCAATCATTGTGCCTTCTCTTGGAGATGAGCATATAGTAGTTAGATGCAAAGTAGTACTAGGGACGTCAATAAATTCAACACCATAACCGTCTTTCTTGACATAAGATGCAAGGAATTCGGCACCTTCTTTGTTGGTACGTGTTGAAACCCCGATTAAGTATCTATCATCAAAGAACACTACGTCCCCCCCATCTAAAGTTGCACCCTTTGGCATCTGGATTATTTCTGTAAATGTATTCAAATGATCAATGACTGCTTTTTGTTCTCCTTCTCTAGAAGGATGTCCCATGTTTGGAATAATTGCTTTTTCATTTATCATCACAGCCGTATCTTCAACAAAGCAGCTATCAGGAAATTCTGCTAATTCTGGAAGTATTGTAACTTCTGTTCCATGTGCTCGTAAAGCAGTTACGTAGGCATTATGAGAACCCATAGCGGACTCATAACTTGGCGTTTTTGTTCCAAAATAATTTGATAGCGCTTTACTATAATTTGGAGAGATGCTTCTCACAACTGCAGATTTTCTGCTCCTGTCAAACGCACCAGGCATGCTCGGCCGTCCGACCTGTCGTTCATAATGCTTCGGAATGCGGAGATTGAGTGCATGAATAAGGAATCATCATTTCCTTAAAACATCAAAAAAGAGAGGTTTTTGGCATCTTATTCAATAACGGCCTTGATAGGCGACGTGCATGAAAGATTTGGTTGAGACTGTAGATGAGAGGGGAAAAAAGGTTAGTCCTGTCCTTCCTTCAGATAGGAAAAATTACCTCATAGACATAGACGGTACAGTCGGAGAAGATATACCAAACGAAGAACCAGAAAGGATGGTTACAGCAGAGGCTTATCCTGATGCGATTGAAACAATAAATAGATGGTTTGAGGAGGGGCACCATATTTGTTTCTTTACTGCACGAACAGAAGACCATAGAACCGTTACAGAAACTTGGTTACAAGAAAAAGGATTCAACTATCATTCACTTTTGATGGGGAAACCTCGCGGAGGAAACTACCATTGGATTGACAACCATGTTGTCAGAGCCACGCGTTATACATCCAAGTTTACAGACTTGGTTAAACGTAACGTAGAGATCGAAGTATTCGATGATGAATGACTTTAATCATCTCTACGAGGTAGTAAAAATGCTGCACCCAACAAGCTAATTGTTGCTAGAAGTCCGCCAAAACCAGGCATGTTAGGGCCGTTTACTGCAGATTCTGAAGTATAACTGTCAGACCAAGAATCGTACAAATCAAACTCAAGATCTGAATCCATTCCGGTAATGTCTAGTTTGTCTCCTGCAGAAACCATACCGTCCATATCTACATCTGTGTAAAGATAGGTCATGCCATTAACATCGCCACTAAGGCCTGTTGAAAGGTCAGCAGCGGCTTGTACAGAACAATCCGCTCTTTCTGAATCATCATCGTCTTCTGATTCGCATTCCAAAAAGTGAATTATGAAATCACTAATAGGTGCTTCAAATGTCTGGTTTGATGCTACAGTCAAAGTCAAGTCAATGATAGTGGGTTCTTCATCGACACAGCAGTCATCGTCATCATCGCCATCGTCGCCTTCATCGTCTGATCCCGACCACTCGTCTCCGTCTGCAGAGTGCTCGAATTCCTCGCTCTGTCCGAAGTCGTCAGTGCAGTGCCAGTCTGAGTCATGGTGCTCACAGTAATAC
>Ga0066836_10001760_pt1 | contig 11479 bp, 15 predicted proteins | sample ETNtaG_18_FD_71568 | JGI IMG/M metagenome (GOLD analysis project Ga0066836, IMG submission 71568) | Marine microbial and viral communities from oxygen minimum zone, Eastern Pacific Ocean - ETNP201302SV91 | ecosystem: Environmental > Aquatic > Marine > Oceanic | place: Pacific Ocean: Eastern...
GGTAATATGGTTCCCAACTTAGATTTTTCAATTCGATCTTTTTTAGGTGGGTATGATAAAAATTTTACTTATCTTATAACCTGTATCAAATCAAACTCTCAAGTTTTAATCGATGCTTCCATCGATCCAAACCATATCTTACCTTTCATTCGCAATCATCCAATTGCCCTATTAATAACTCATACTCACAGTGATCATATAGCCTATTTAGATCGATATTTGGAAATTTTTAAAAAAATCACTGTAATTGCTCACCCTAAAGCTCTATTAAATATGAAATGTAAAAGTAATTTAAAACTTGTAAAAGATATGCAAAACTTTAGAATTGATAAACTTATATTTCAATCTATCCATACACCTGGACATTATTTTGATTCAATATGTTATCAATTAAATCCTACATTATTTACTGGAGATACTCTCTTTGTTGGGCGAACAGGACGTACAATAAGTACAAAAAGCAGCATTTATGATCTATATGACTCTATATATAATAAAATTTTAATGCTTCCTAAAAATATTAGAATATATCCAGGGCATGATTATGGAAAGCAACCTTCTATTCAACTTAATGAAAACATAACAATTAGTCCCCTACTACAAGCAAAGGACAGAAATAATTTTATAAATGTTATGGATAAGTATGAAAAGAATAGAAAATCTGGAGAATAAAAAAATAAGGAAAATTTTATGCCTAAATATCTTACGATCTTAAATATTATTATATTGATTATATTAAGTTGCGATTCGAGTACAATCAATTCAAATTGTAATAACTGTGGAGAGGGATTAGTCGATGGTTATGAATATAAAATAGTTACAATGGATGATGTAATAGAAAGTAACATTTTAGAAATTAATCCATCTGCAGATTTAGAAAAGTGCGTTAGGTATAAAATAGATAATTCAGACGCATTTGTAGAAGTTGAAATTGTAGAAGATTGTTGCTGCACACTTTATGAATAAATGATATCACAACCATTCTCACCATCAAAATCACCGCAACAGGTAATTATTGCATTACATGGATCTCGAGATAAGGTCATTCTACCAGAACAAAGTAAAGTATCATTCCAACTCTTTAATAAGACAGGATATTATACAGAGTTCTATATTTTATCTGGGGGACATAAAATTCCAATAAAAGCAAAAGAATTAATAAATAATTTTATTAAAAAGGATAGAGAATCTTAATCTACACGTACATTAATAGCTTTATCACCTTTCATACCAAAGTCTATATCAAAAGATACTTTTTGCCCTATTTTTAAACCTCTAGTTTTAAGATACTCACGCAACCCCGTCACATGTACAAAATAGTCTTCATTGTCTTCTCCAGTAATAAATCCAAAACCTTTTAAATTATCGTATTCTTTTACAATACCTTTTTTCATTTTTTTTCATTTTTTCTTTTTTTAAAATCCATTGATACTGAATTAATACAATATCTTAAGCCTGTTGGCTTGGGCCCATCTTTAAAAACATGTCCAAGATGTCCGTCACATTTACGACAGGTAATCTCAATACGCTCCATGTCAAAGCTATTATCTTTTGTTTCTTCAACAGACTCTGGAATTACATTGAAAAATGCAGGCCACCCACAGCCGGATCTATATTTGGTTTCAGATTCAAAGAGTTGGCTCCCACAGCCTGCACATAAATAGACTCCTTGCTCAAAATGTCCATCATACTCACCAGTAAAAGCACGTTCTGTACCTTTTTCACGAAGAATACGGTATTCTTCAGGAGATAAAATTCGTTTCCATTCTGATTCAGATTTCTTCATTATCTTTGTATTAAATTGTGGTTTTGAGTTTGTATGATTCTTTGCTTTAACTAAAAATTGACTGAATATGATACTATTAAATATGACAAAAAAAAAGATTATAAAACTAGATATAAATATATATTTTTTCATGCCTATCAAATATTATTAGTACCATTAATAACAAGAGTTCCGGGAAAATTATCACTTGAATTTGTTTGAAATGCTTCTACATTATGAAATTTGCATCTCTGGAATAATTCTACCCATTCTTTTATCCTTAGCAGAGTCATTTGAGTATTTAAATCTACTGGCCATGTATGGCTATTTTTATTTTCATAATAATAATCTAGACCAACTATTATTCGCCCATTTGGCTTCAGCCATTTATTCCGGATATGTCTTAAAAGCTTTTCTGGTTTTTTAAAATAATATATCACCTCCATACTATGAACAATATCCATTTTTTCTTCAGGTTTCCAATGCATTAAATCTGCATATATATATTCACCCATTGGGTCAATTGTTTTTGCTTTTCTGATCATTTCTAATGCTCCATCAATACCTAAAGATCTTTTACAGAGGGGATTTTTCCTCATTTTTCTTACCACCCATCCGTTACCGCAACCCGCATCAATAAATGTAAATTGTTTTGATTTTATTGATAGCATAGTATCTAACATCACTCTTACTGCTTCAGAATGATTTTTCTCCATACCAAAATCTTTATCAAGCACAGCCCATTCATTGAAAATATCTATCGCTTTTCTGTTGGGTCCAACCATTTACCTATAATAGTTAAGTGTTCCAGAAACCGCTATTCCAATACTAATAAAATAGAGTATCCCAGATATTTCATCTGGAATACTCAATATAGAATCCAAAAAAATTATCGAGCCACCTGCAACACTCATCCATAATAACATCACAAAGAATTTTTTTAATTTTCCCAATACTATAGATATGTTGACCAAATCAAGATATAATAAAAAAATAAATAACTTAGAAATACAATAATCAATGTTCTGATAATATATTTTTTCAAATTTCACTCAATATTGTCGATTAACATTAATAGATCCATTACAGAATGAACTAAATCAAAATCACAATCACCAGCCCAGAATTGGAAATCACTTATCTCATCATTATTTATAATTATTGATGATAATTGTTCACAATCTAATAAGGTAATAATTCCATCACTGTCTAAATCTCCTTTAGGGTTGATTTTTTGGTAATCAAGAATCACATCATAACCTGCAAAAATGCAAACAAATGAAACTTCACTATGCCCACCCATCTCTTCTGGATACAATACAAGATTAATCTCAGATGCTCCATTATTAACAAAAGTGTCATGAGCTATTTGAGCATTTTCGTAGGGAATGATATCATCTCCGATCCCATGATAGAAATATGTAGGGCTTTCTGGGACCCAATTAAAAAGAGTATTTTCATTTAATGTTTGTCGGAAAAAATGTTCTTCATTATCAATAAAATCCTGCAATACATCTGGTAATAATATATCCAAAGGATTATCCGGCATCAAATTATTGACTTCACTCCCCGAGTGTGTACCATCATAAAGCGAAGACAAAGTATCAGCCCAGAATGGATCAAAATAATCATTAAATTCAACATTAAGACCCTGATAATTCCACAAATGGCTTGTTAAAACATATGGTACATAATAAGGACTGGGGTAGAATGGAATTGATAAAAAATAATCTATCATAGTTCCAGAAAGATCATAGGGACCTGCCATTGGAAAAGAGGCAGTGATATGTAATTCTTCAGAGTAATTTAACTGAATCCCACGCTGTGCAGCCAAAGTTGCATATCCACCCTCTGAATAACCTATTAAAAATAATTGATCATTATATTGGAATTTGTCCACATTCTGAAGCTCATAAGATAAATGTTTTACAGCTCTAATCATATTCACCACCGATCGAGTGTACGAATCAGCAATAATATAAGGATGATATTTATCAGGGTTTCCAATGCCCTCATAATCTGGAAAAATCGTAATAAAGCCAGATGGTGTACTAATTAAACCAACCATTAGTACTTCTAAATTATCGATTGTCATTCCTGCAATGGAGGGAGCGGCATCATCAAGTAATATTGTGCCATGTTGATAACTTAATATCGGGAATGCTTTTAATGGCTCTTGAGGTATCGAAACTAGTCCAGAAAGTGTATCTATGGTACCATCAGGACGATGTGATTCATATTTGATATCATAAATTGAAATTGGATATATGGGTAATGGCAAATTATTCCCAAGAGAATTAACAATAAACTGTATTGTAGAAATCGATAGTGTATTTTGATTATTAAATCCTATTAGATCACCAGGATCAGATGATATTGTACCAATAAAAAAAAGAAATCTTCCAATTATAATTCTAAAAGTTTTCATATAGTATGTTACTATTTAACACTCATTATTTTCCTTAAAATTTTCTTATCATTTGGCAATAATCCAGCATCAATTAATCTTGGAGTAAGAGTTTTTAATCTTGGTTCTTTTTTAAAAACTTTAGAAAAAATTGGTAGAGCATCTTTTAAATTACCTTGCCCGGTTAATGCAACCGCTGACCAATATGGTAGTTCTGGATTTTCTGGGTAAAATGCAGTTGCTTTTTCATATTCAGACAATGCCTTATTAATATTTTCTAATTCCAAATAATAATCTCCTTTATTCGCGTGTTGGTAGGCACGATGAATTCTAATCAATCTTTTTAGTTCTTTCAACGGTGTGGAATGATCATCTACTCTAATATCCATTACTATATCTTTCCAAGGGATTCCTGTTGGTTCTCCACTTACAATCAGCATGGCAGCTGACTGCATTCCTCTTATATCACCACCCTCTTTTTCTGCTGCTTCTAATGATGCCATCATTTTATCAGCTAAATCACCATTTGTTTTTTCAAATGCAGCTGCCATAGCTGGCCATACAGATTCTTTTTCCATGAGATTGGCTTGTACAGAGTAATTCTTACCAATTTGGTGGCCTGCCGCATAAATACAATTTTCCCCAGTATAAGCTGCTACACTGCCTTTTACATCAATCATGGCCACTTGTCGAACCTCTGCACCCTTATCCTCATCTATAAGACTTTTTAATACATCCTCCGCAGTTTGTCCACTCTCCATTCGCCTTAATCCTTCGGGCCCATATTCTACTTTTACAAATGATTGAGTTGCAACTGCACCAACGCCTGCTTTTGCCCAGGGGACTAACGCACCTACGGAAAACCAATGACTCTGTACGGCGACACCTAGTTCACCTGTATTTTTATCATAAGCTACAATAGAATAGGTATTTATGGGTGTAGACTTTGGTAATGTTTGTGAAAACAAAACACCCAGAAAAATTCCGGGTGCTATAAATATTGTATTTAAAATTTTATTATATAATTTATCCATAAATCATTATGGTTTTTTACAACAGGGTTTAATACAATTTGACGCACATTGTTTATTGACCTTATTTGTACAACATGGCTTAATACAGTTTGCCCCACATGCTTTTACAAAATTCTTTTTGCAACAGGGTTTAGTACAGCTTTGAGAACAAGCTTTAGAAACTTTGTTACAGCAATCTGGCTGACTACAGATTACACCTGACTTACAATTAATTGCTACATTTATTTGAGGATTAAAATTTAAAGAAGTCACTGCCATTATTACGATGAAGGAAACAACAATACCTAAATTTAAACGATTCATTTTTTACTCCAGTTTGTATTAATAATAATGAAATTAGGAAAAATCAGATTATTAGAGAATAGATCCTTTGATTTAAAAATAAAATTTATTCGAAGAATATGAATAAAAATTACTACTAATTTTTATAGGTAGCGAATAAAGGTTAAATGCCAGTGAAACTCGCATATCTTTACTCTTATTGGTTTCTACTGAATGCTCTAATCTGGAATCAAATAAAATCATTTTTCCAGTCCGCGACTTCACAGACCATTTATACCAAGAATTATTGATTTTCTTTCTAAATATAATATTGCCTGAATTTTTTGGTGTTTGAAGGTAATATACACCTGATAGTATCGCATTTTCTTTGTGATCATGCCAGCCAGTAGATTCTCCTAATCTTGCTATATTAAACCAAAACTCATCTTTAATAAAACCTAATTCTTTAAAAGGTATAACTAAAGAATGATCTGTAATCTTTTTTCCCTCACTACAAGCAAGATTAAATATTTTTTTAATTTCAGAAACATGTTCTATATCTAGATAATGATTTTCCCACCTACCATTTATATTATGAGAATATGTTTTTTTATTTTTTAATTTAAAAATTGAATCAGTTATCTGACTACGTATATTCTTAGATAAACTAGGATAAATTTCTTTAATCAATTCTTTACAATCTTTCAAGTTTTGCAAGCCCAAAAGTTTGGTGTACAACCGTAACTAGAAAAAAAAGAACTATCATTTTTTGTGAAATAACCTGAAAAACTAATGCTTGTTGTCCTGTACTGACTGATGGCCCAAACTGAAGAATTCCCACATAAACAAAAATTGAAATGAAAAATAAGCCATATCCAATGGCATAAATTTTTTCTAATAATGCCGATCTAATAATTACTATAGAATACAATAAAGCTGTTATAAGAAAACAGTGAAAAATATTATTTGCAAAAAATACGTGAAATTCAAAAACTAGATCTGTGGGCGTTAATCCTGTACCTATTAAACAGATGGATCCTCCAAATGCAAAAATAGAGCCTATGGATGCTAAAAAATAATTTAGGTTATCATTTCCTAATATCTGTGGTAGTACCAAATAATATAAAACATAGGTTAGACCAGCTATAGTTAATGAAAATGAAAAAATTATCATAGACAAATAATTTGGTTCACCATTTTTTGCAGCGTAAGCACCCATTCCAGAAAAAAAATTTTCTGAGAAGGAATAGCCCATTGTATGAGGATTATGAATCGTCCCACCTGGGTAGCATAACATTCCAATAATTTGCAGTAAAATAAAGATCCCCACCATCGTTCTTGGTATTACTACTAAAACTGCTCTTTTATTGATATTGCTAATTATTTGATGTTTAAACATTATTTTAATTTTTTAAACAATTTTGAATAATGTTTTCTACTAATTTATTGAAAAATAGATAAATGTGACCAAGGTCACCTAGAAAAAAAAGTTTGTAGGGAGATTGAAATTCCAGAACGTATATTTTGTTACCAGTACCTATTTGGGTACGTTTGGTATGTAGAAAAGGGGCATAATTCACTTATTGTACCTAGCTCAATTATGAGTTATGCCCCAAATATTTATATAACTTCAGGTACATAATTATATATTGATCTTGGAGGCCTTTCATAATTCTTTTGCTGTACCCTATCTGGCAATACGACTTCAGGAGATCCTACTTCAGTATAATGTATAGAGTTTAAAAAATGATTTATACAGTTAATACGTGCTCTCTTTTTATTATCTGACTCGACTACATACCATGGAGAAAATTGAGTATCTGTATGCTCAAACATATTATCTTTCGCTTTTGAATAATCATCCCACCTCCTAACAGATTCTAAATCCATGGGGCTCAATTTCCAACCCTTTGTTGGATCTTCAGCTCGTGCTTTAAACCTTTTCATCTGTTCTTCAGCGCTTACTGAAAACCAATATTTAATTAGTTGTATACCTGAGCTAATAATCATCCTTTCAAATTCAGGGCAGGTTTGCAAAAAATTTATATACTGCTTCTCCGTACAAAAACCCATCACTTTTTCTACACCACCACGGTTGTACCAGCTTCTATCTAGGATAACAATTTCACCAGCAGCAGGTAAATGCGTAATATACCTTTGATAATACCATTGGGTTTTTTCACGATCAGTCGGAGCAGCTAGCGCAATAACTTTACAATACCTTGGATTTAAATTTTCAGTTAAACGTTTTATTGTACCACCTTTACCGGCAGCATCACGACCTTCAAAAATAATTACAATTTTTTTACCTTCATCTATAACCCAATCCTGTAGTCTAACCAACTCAATTTGGAAATCTTCTAATTTTTTCTCATATTTTTTATTGAATTCTTTCTTTTCACTCATTTTTTTCTTCTTTTCTAATAATTAATAAAATTATAATATTTATTTAAGATTCAGATCTAGATCAAATAATCTAACTCTAACCAAATAAGAAAAAGTAGATAGATTATCTAAGGTTTTATTGAATTATTGAACCATTACTATTTTTTTTGTTTCCCTAAAATTTTCTGCTTCTACAGTAAAAAAATATACACCAGTTGCTACTGAATAGCCTTTATTATTCTTACCATTCCAATTTATTGAATTATAACCTGACTTTTTTTCACCACTATATATACTACAAACTACTTTCCCAGATATATCATAGATATAAATTTTTATAGTTTCACTTTTAGGAAGATTAAATTGGATTTTTATTGAAGAATTGAATGGATTAGGAAACCCATTATAGATGATAAATTTTTCATGATTCTCCTTTTGAATTAAAAGAGCTCCATCGCAAGTAGTTGTATCTTGATAACCAATATAATTTTCTATACATATGGGATATGGAGGACATAATAAATTATTAAAAATATTGAAATGAATGGCATTACTCCACTCAAAATCCAAAAAACAGATTTCATCATCAAGATTACCACTCAATTGATTATCATTTAAATATAAATATTGAAGATTGGTTAAATTTTCCAATCCAAATGGCAATCCACCGGTTAATTGATTATCATATAAAAATAATTGTTCTAAAGTAATTAAATTGCTAATAGCATCAGGGATTTCTCCTGTTATAGCATTACTATATAATAATAACTGAGTGATATTTTCTAAATCCCCAATCTCAGATGGTAGTGGTCCATTAAGGTCATTTTCATATAAATAAAGATGAGTTAAATTTTCTAGATTCCCGATTGAAGATGGAATTTCTCCGTTTAAGCTATTATCGTGTAACAGTAAATACTTTAGGTTAATTAGACTACCAATCTCAGGAGGGATAGGTCCTGAAAGTCCTGTGCCTCCAAGATTAATAGAATCTGTAGTCTCTACCATATAACATTGTCCCCAAATAGTGAATTGCATTTCAGGTATTGATTCACAATTTGAAGTATCTTGGATACCAACATTCCCTATAATACATTCTGGGTAAGGTGGACAAAATTGGTTTCCAGAAATCTTTACTAAAGATGGGTTATCCCATTCTGTTTCTAATTCACACATATCACAAGGTAATTCACCAGTTAATTGATTATCATACAAATATATGCGTGTTAAATTATTTAGATTCCCAATTCCTGGCATATGACCAACAAAACTATTGCCATTTAAATAAAGATGTGAAAGTTTTGTTAATTGCCCAATTCCACTTGGTAAAGAACCCGAGAGATTATTATCAAATAAATATAATTTTTCAAGATTTACAAGGTTTTCAAATTCTTCTGGTATTGGTCCTGATAGATCATTGGAAGATATACTTATATATTCTAAACTTGTTATATTACCCAACTCAACCGGAATTTCTCCAGAAAGGCTATTTCCATATAATTTAAGACTAATTAGATTGAAAAGATTTCCGATTGAAGATGGAATTGCACCAGTAAATTCATTATTTTGCAGAAATAAATAATTTAAATTACTCAGGTATCCAATCTCATCAGGTATAACTCCTGAGAGATTATTTGCAGCAAGGTTTAAAAAATTTAAATTTGTCAAGTCTCCTATTTCTAATGGAATTTCTCCAGAAAGATACAACCCCGATAGATCTAATGAATCAGTATATTCAATTGAATAACAATTACCCCACAACTCCACTTCATTCTCATTACAATTTTGCGCGCATGGAATACATATGATTGATAAAAGGATAGTTAAACAATATTTAAATCCAGGCATCATTTTTTGCTGTTAATTCATTAGTTAAATTGCCTGTATTTATTACTCCTCTAGGCTCAACTAACATAATTTTACATTCATTTTTAGCAAAAGGTTTATGCTTAATACCTCTAGGTACTACAAATAAATCACCTTGGGCTAAATTAATTTCATCATCTTCAAGTTCAATTTTCATTTCCCCTTCTATTACTATAAAAACTTCATCTGTATCATCATGCGTGTGCCAAATAAATTCTCCTTTAATTTTAGCAAGCTTGAATTGATAATCATTCATTTCCGCAATCACTCGCGGAGACCAAAATTCAGAAAACTTTTGAAATTTTTTATTTATATTTATTTTTTTTGAAATCATTAATTCATTCCTAAAAAAGCAATGTTTTTAAACATAATTTGTAAAATATTCCTTGAACAATTATTAAAAAATTTGAAAAAATACAATCAATCACTGGATTGTGAGGCAGGTGGATGTCTATACGGTTGAAAAGGAATTAAAAGAAGGTTTTTAATATTGGAATTTTCTTTCGAATTCATATGTGTATCGATACCATATTTTAAATTATTCATTTGATCTATGCTAGTAACGGTTCTAAAAATGTGATCCCATACAGAAAATATATTTCCATAATTACTATCTGTATGAGGCTGTATGTAGTGATGATGTATCTTATGAAAATTGGGTGTAACTAAAATATAAGAACAAATTTTATCAATAATCGATGGTAATTTTATATTGGCATGAGAAAAATGTGCAAAAAAGACAGAAATAGTTTGGTACATCATCACAAGACCGAAACTGGCTCCTGTTATTAGAACTGCAATGATTGTAAAAAACAATCTGAAAACATTTTCGCCAGGGTGGTGCCTTAATCCACTAGTAACATCTACATAAGGGTCACTATGATGAATAATATGGAATTTCCACATCCATCTGACTTTATGTTGGATCCAATGAATTAACCATGCACCTATTAGATCCATCAATACTAAACCAACCGCAAGGTGAATCGATAATGGTAAATTGATTTGGTGTAATAAACCACTTTTATTAATACCATTATACTCTACTGCTGCCATAATACCAATTGCACCTACTAAATTCACAACAAGAGTTATAATTGTAAAAGTAAGATTGATACTAGCATGTCTAATTTTATTATAATTAGTGCTGAAAAGAGGTATGCCTGATTCTAAAATCAAAAAAAAAGTCAAACCCCCAGTGAGAAATATAATTCTTAGTTCATCAGATATGTGGTTAAAAAAATACAGTAATTCATTCATAATGTTATACCTAAGAGTATCATCATCTTGATTAAACTACAAATAAAAATACTATTTGATAAAAGATGTATATTGACTAGTTCTAAAAAAAGTATATCCTGATAATTAATAATCTACTCATCATCAAATATATTTTCAATATCAACACAAATGCATCCAGGCGCACCACTTTCACGGCTTAATTCAGCTATAAAATTAGCATATTATATTCGCCTGAAATCAACCATACTGAAATATATGTAAGGTAAGGTGTCCAGTTGACTTCAAATTCAATTTGAGCAAGTGTCGCTAATAATAGAAAGAATACCAAAAAATTAAATTTTTCCTCGACTTTACTAACATTATAAGATTAATATATTTAATTAAAAAGATAAAACAAGATTTAAGATAAATTATTTGTCGTAAGCCACAACAAACTTAGTGGGCGATGAGAGATTCGAACTCCCGACACCTGCGGTGTAAACGCAGTGCTCTAACCAACTGAGCTAATCGCCCAACAATAAT
>Ga0066836_10001761_pt1 | contig 11473 bp, 13 predicted proteins | sample ETNtaG_18_FD_71568 | JGI IMG/M metagenome (GOLD analysis project Ga0066836, IMG submission 71568) | Marine microbial and viral communities from oxygen minimum zone, Eastern Pacific Ocean - ETNP201302SV91 | ecosystem: Environmental > Aquatic > Marine > Oceanic | place: Pacific Ocean: Eastern...
GTAAAAAATAATATTAAAGTTTCTCCAATTTTAGCTGAGTCAGCGATAGAAGTTCAGGGTATTAATACTCGATCACAACTTTCTGAGACAGAGCGCTACTATCAAATAATACAAGCACACCATTTAATGGATAAAGGGGTTGGGATTATTGATCCCTCAAGGTTCGATTTGCGTGGGGAATTAGAAGTAGGTCTTGATAATGAAATTGATGTCAATGTAGTGATGGAAGGAAAATTAAAATTAGGCAACAACAATACAATTTCTCCGAACTGCGTTATAAAAGATACAATTATTGGGAACAATGTAAAAATTTTTGCAAATTCTGTAGTTGAAAATTCAATTATTGGCAATGATTGTCGTATCGGGCCTTTTGCACGTATTCGACCCGATTCTGTATTAGATGATCATGTTCATGTAGGAAATTTTGTTGAGATTAAGAAGAGTTCACTAGGTAAGAAAACTAAAGCAAATCATTTAAGTTATATTGGCGATACTGAAGTTGGAAGTTGCACAAATATCGGCGCAGGCACAATCACTTGTAATTATGATGGCGCAAATAAACATAAGACAAAAATTGGTGATAATGTTTTTGTAGGTTCAGATGTCCAGTTAATTGCGCCAGTTAAGGTCGAAGATGGTTCAACTATCGCAGCAGGTTCGACGGTAACTAAGGATGTGGATGCTAACAGTTTAGTAATTAGTAGAACTGAACAAAAGTCAGTTCCATCTTGGGAAAGACCAAAGAAAAAATAATGTTTGAATACATATGAAAGTTGGTTTCTATCAATTTCGCCCTATATTTGGAAAAATAGCAGCGAATACAAAAAAAATTATTAAAGCTCTTAATGAGGTTGATGCAGACTTAATCGTATTACCAGAACTCGCGTTGTCTGGTTATTATTTTAAAGATGCAAAGGAAGCGCTTTCGCTAGCAGAAGAACCTAATAGTTCAATGCATATAGATAGCATCATTAATTTGTGTAGAAAGAATAATTTTCATATCGTGATTGGATTTGCAGAAAAAGATCAGGATAAGTGTTTTAATAGTTCGGCATTAATTGGACCAAAAGGCATTATCCATATTTATAGAAAATTGCATCTTTTTAATGAAGAAAAATTTTCTATGAGTCCAGGAGATATCCCTTTGAAGGTTAATGAAGTAAATGGAGTTAAATTGGGGATGATGATATGTTTCGACTGGGCATTCCCAGAGGCAGCAAGAACACTTGCCATGAATAACGCGGAGATTATTTGCCATCCCTCTAATTTAGTACTTAATTTTTGTCAACAAACAATGCTAGCGCGTTGTCTTGAAAATAGAGTTTTTGCTATCACAGCAAATCGTTTTGGTGCAGATAATAGGCCACAAGGTATTTTACGTTTCACTGGCAAGAGTCAAATTGTTTCTCCTAAAGGAGAGATTATTTATAGAGCTGCTTCACAAAGAGAAGCTTATTATATTACTGACATTGAGCCAACGGAGAGCCATAATAAATATATTACAAAGAATAACGATTTGTTTTCTGACAGACGCCCTGACTTTTATGAGCATTAAATTAAAATGACTTTTAAAACAGCAGATTTATATGATGAGTACGGAGATGATCTTAAGGTTGCCTCATCTATTTTTAGAGACTATGGCGGAAAAAAAATATTTCATGGCTCAATATCAACAGTCAAAGCATTCGAAGATAATAGTTTGGTAAGAACAGCTTTAGAAGAATCTGGGAATGGTCGCGTATTAATTATTGATGGTGGCGAGTCATTACGTTGCGCTATGGTTGGTGATATGCTTGCTAAATTAGGTATGGAAAATGGCTGGTCAGGGATAATAGTTTTTGGCTGTATTCGTGATGCCGAAGTAATCTCTACAATTAATATCGGCATAAAAGCATTAAATACAAATCCAAGAAAAAGTCTTAAGCAGGGATTAGGTGAAAGAGACGTTCCTATTTTATTTGCTGGCGTTACATTTAATGTAGGTGAATATGTTTATGCCGATACTGATGGAGTAATAGTTTCAAAAAAGAAAATAAATTTAAACTGAAAGTACGCAGCTATTTTTTTATGTAAAGTGATTTTCATTCGCAGAAATATTTGAATACCTGTATTATCTATTTAAATTTCTTAAAAATCTTTTTAGCAGCATATATTGTTGATTTTATATCCTCATCAGAATGCAAAGATGAGACAAATCCAGTTTCAAATGAAGAAGGTGCGAAATATATACCCTCTTCTAACATACCATGAAAAAATTTATTGTATTGTTCTTTATTACAGCTCATCACTTTATCAAAAGAATCGATAATTTTTTCTTCACTAAAAAATAACCCAAACATACCGCAAACATAATTTACTGATAATGATATATTCATTTCTTCAGCACATTCTACGATTCCTTCAGCTAATATTTTTGTTTTTTCTTTGAGAGATTTATAAAAATCTTTCGACGAAATTAAACCAAGAGTAGTCAGTCCCGCATTCATAGCGATAGGATTTCCAGAAAGCGTCCCCGCTTGATATACCGGTCCATCTGGAGCTATATAATTCATAATATTCTCTTTACCGCCAAACGCACCAACAGGCATGCCTCCTCCAATAATTTTTCCCAGAATAGTTAAATCAGGATTAATATTAAATATAGATTGAGCACCACCTAATGCAACACGAAACCCTGTCATTACTTCATCAAATATCAAAATAGATTTGTATTTATCACAAAGTATTCTAAGTGTTTTTAGGAATTTATGATTTCCAGGGACTAAACTCATATTTCCAGCTATTGGCTCAATAATAACTGCAGCAATTTCGCCTCCAATTTTTTTGAATGTATCTTCAAGTTGATTGATATCATTATAAGTAAGCGTTACCGTGAGTTTTGCAAGATCTTCAGGCACACCAGGCGAGGTTGGAACACCAAACGTCAACCCCCCCGATCCTGCTTTCACAAGTAAAGAATCAGTGTGGCCGTGGTAGCATCCTTCAAATTTAATAATAGTATTTCGTTTGGTGTAGCCTCTTGCTAGTCTAATAGCACTCATGGCCGCTTCTGTCCCCGAATTTACCATACGAATTTTATCGATCGATGGTATTAATTCACAAATCTTTTTAGCCATTTGTGTTTCAATTTCAGTTGGCGCACCGAAACTTAATCCATTTTTAATTGAGTCACCAATTGCTTCTATTACCTTTGGATGAGAATGCCCTAATATCATCGGCCCCCAAGAGCCAACATAGTCAATATATTTTTTATTTTCACTATCATACAAATAAGGACCCGATGCCTTATTTATAAAAAGTGGTGTTCCTGATACTGCTTTAAAAGCACGTACAGGTGAATTTACCCCACCAGGAATATATTCTTTAGCTTCATCAAATAATTTTTTTGTCATTTTAATTGTTAGTGAAATAATTTTTTATAGGTGTTTATACTATCTCTTGCATTTGCTGATTGGTAAATTCCACTAATTACAGCCAAAAAATCAACTTTATTTTTAACTAGCTGTTTCCCATTTTCTGGTGTTATACCGCCAATTGCAACTATTGGAATTTTTAATCTTGATTTTGATTTTACTAGTAATTCAATCTCAGCTTTTTTTGCATCTGGTTTCGTTGGCGAATCAAAAAATGATCCAAATGCAACGTAATTAGCACCTAATCTTTCCGCGTATATTGCATATTTAAGATCGTTATAGCATGAAACCCCAATTATTTTTCCCCCTAGAATATTTCTAGCTTTGTTAATATTCATATTGTCCCTACCTAAATGGACGCCATCTGCTGATATTTCCTTTGCTAGTTCAACATCATCGTTAATGATAAATGGGGTTTTATATTTTCTACAAAGCGCCTGTAATTTTTTTGCCAATATTTTTTTTACTTCATATTTTGAGTTTTTATCACGAAATTGAAAAAGGGATATACCAGCGCTCAGTATCTCTTCTGTTATTTCTAGCAGATCATCAGCCTCACGATTTCTACAATCACTAATTACATAAATTCCCTGAGATTCTGGCATATTCATAGTTTATAAAAGATATCCATCATAGATTTTGCTAAGCATCATTTTCCGCGTCAAAAAAAACGATTTGGATGAATTTGTTTTTTTCCAAGCTGTAAGCCATTTTTTAGAGTTTGCCATGTATATTGTTGAGCATCTTCCACAGAATTTTTTAGGTTATTGCCAAGCGCAATGTTTGCCGCGATTCTCGATGATAGCGTACAGCCCGACCCGTGAAAGGAGCCGGTTAGTCTTTCCCATTCATATTTTATGGGAGTGCTATCTCTTTCATAGAGCGTATTTAATACAGTATTTGTTTTTTCATGTGAGCCGGTTATTAGTACACTTTTTGCTCCATAACTGAGTAATTTATTGGCAGCAATTTCCAAATCGTCAGTTCCGGCAAGTATTTTTGCTTCTAAACTATTCGGAGTGATGATTGTTGATAATGGCAATAATTCAGATAATATTTTTTCGTATGTTTTTTTGGGTGAAAGATTTTCTCCAGTACCAGAATTTATAACTGGGTCTAAGACAATAGGAATCTTAATGTCTAATAGTTCTTCATGTATTATATTAACGAACTCAGAATTACTGATCATTCCTATTTTACATGCAGAAACATTAAAATCATCAAATATAAGTTTAATTTGTTTTCTAAAAAAACTAGGATTTTGAGAAGAGGTATTTGTGACTTTATCAGTATTTTGTGCCGTTAATGATGTAATTACCGTTACCGCATGACATCCGGTGTTTGCGATACTCTCAATATCTGCTTGAATTCCGGCCCCGCCTGATGGGTCGTGACCCGCAATGACAAGTACAATTGGTTTTTTATTAGCGACCATTAAATACTTAGGTAATTTAGAATGGCCTGATTACTGCAAGAAGAATAACACCCACCAATATTATAACGGGTATTTCGTTAAACCAGCGGTACCAAATATGAGAATGTTTATTCCGATCATATTTGAAATCTTGTAATAGAAAGAAACAATAAATATGATATAAAACTAAAATAACTATCAAAATAATTTTTAGCCAAAACCATATTTGGTTGTTGTAGTTAGCAATACCGTTTGTTACTAATAAACAAAATCCAAAAATAATAGTAAGCAACCCACCAGGGGTTGTTATTCCATAAAATAATTTTTTTTCCATAATTTTAAATCGATCAACGCTTATTTTGTCGTCGCTCATTGCATGGTATACAAATAAACGAGGCAAATAGAACAGGCCAGCAAACCAAGTTACCATAAAAATAAGATGTAAAGCTTTAAACCAGAGCATTTTTTAAGATTAATAATTATCTATGTTTGGAGTAATCTTTTTATTTTAGAACGTAATTTTTTTATGTTCATTGTACCAACATTATGCTGAATAATTTTCCCGCTTGGATCAATCAAGAAGCTAGTTGGTGTAGCCCTTATACTGCCAAATGCTTTTTCAGCGTCAGAATTAATATCGAGCGCAATCGAATACGGTATTTTCCTTTTTTCAGATAATTCTATCACTCTATTTGGAGGGTCATAAGACATTGCTATACCAACAATTTCAAAACCATATGGATTTAGCTCATTGTAAAGCTCAGTAAGCCTAGGGATTTCTTTTAAACAAGATGAGCATGTTATAGACCAAAATGTGACTAGCAATGGATTCCCTCTGTATGAACTTATATTTACTTTTTTACCATCCATAAAGTTTAGATTTACGTCCGGAGCTTTGTTTGGGATTAAATGAAGCATCAGGCTCGATACAATCACTAAACACACAGATATTTTTAGTAGTTTTTTCATTAAATGCTCAAACCCTCTTATATAGAGCCTATTATGTAGTCTTTTCCCAATTCTGGAAGAAAATTAATACTTTTCTCTATATTATTTTAAAAAGAATACTTTACGTTAGAAATAATTTTAATATAGAAAACAGTTACTTATAGTTTTATTTTGTTTAAATCGTATTATTCTTTGTTATAGAAATACAATATTGATTCCTTGACACACATATCAACTAGCTTTAATCTCAGGGTCGAATCTGTTGTTTATACAGCAAATTCGTAAAATAATAATTATAAAAATTTGAATTCAAAGCGGCTTCGGCCGCTTTTTTATTTGCCGGTCACTAAGTAGTATTTAAATTATAATTTAAATAGATTTTTATTATTTGAGGGTATGTCAGTAAAAAAATGATTCGTATAGGAATAGTCGGCGCTACTGGTTATACAGGAGAAGAATTACTTCGATTACTATCATTACATGATAGTGTTGAAGTTGCTGTTGTTACTTCAAACACAAGAAAAGGAGAACTCTTAACAGATATTTTTCCTTCTTTAGGCCAATTTGATCTTCGTTTTGTTAGTCATGATAGCGATAGCCTATATTCATGTGATCTTGTTTTTTTTGCTACGCCCAATGCAACCGCTATGCACTATATTCCGACTCTTATTGAGCAAGGTTGTCGTATAGTTGATTTATCAGCAGATTTTAGAATTCAATCCCCTGAAATTTGGCAACATTGGTACAAAGAAAAACATGTTTGTCCAGAGCTTTTGGAAAGTGCTGTATATGGGCTGCCCGAACTGAATCGGGACCTAATAATTAAAGCCAATCTTGTTGCAAACCCTGGGTGTTATCCTACCGCTGTTGCGCTAGGTTTATTACCGGCAATTAAAAACGGTTTGATTGAGACAAAAGGGATTGTCGCAAATGCAGTATCTGGGTTAAGCGGAGCTGGTCGAAAAGCACTCCTTTCGAAAGAGTTTTCTGATTTTATTGAGTCATTTAAAGCTTATGGCGCATTTACCCATAGACACCTACCAGAGATTTTACAAATCTTGAATGATGTTAAATCGGCAGACGATGTTGGCCTTACATTTACTCCTCATTTAGTTTCAATGCATCGAGGGATTCACGTAACCACATACGTCGATACAATTGTTAGTAAAGATAAAATACGTAATCATTACACCAATTTTTATTTGCAAGAAAAATTTGTTGCTGTTTTACCTGAGGAATCATATCCAGAAACAAAAAATGTTGAAATGACGAATATGTGTAATATAGCACTTCACTTTAATAATGAAGAACCACAAAAAATGATAATTTTGTCTGTTATTGATAATTTAATTAAAGGGGCTGCAGGACAGGCAATACAAAATATGAATTTGATGTTTGGTTTTGGCGAAGATAAAGGATTAATACCCATCAAGTCAGATAATTAGATCGGTCTATCTTAAGATTCATGCTTAAACATATTGTAAAAAAAAATCCACGATTTAAACCCGCTCATTACTTTGTTTTTTTTGCAATCATCATCATTATTATTATTTGGTATTTATACGATAATCCACGTCTCAATGCTATTAGAACGCAATTGTCTCAGGTAAACGATATAAATATACTTTTGAACGCAAACATGGATTTAAGAAAACAAAATAAGGAGCTAAGCGAAAAGAATTTAAAAATCGAACGTTTAGCTAATGTTGACAACGAAACATCAATAGGGTTGCAAAATGAAATCAAATCGTTACAGGAGCAGATTTTTAATTTAAGGAGAGAATTAACATTTTATCAGGGAATAATAACAGCAAGCTCATACTCTAACGGCCTGAATATTCAAGGGTTACACATAGAAAGCACCCATAAAAAAGGTTTTTTCAAGTATAAATTAGTATTAACGAACATTGGGAAAAGTGATAAAATGGCGGAAGTTTCTGTTGATATAAAGGTTGAGGGCAACGATAAATCTGGTTTTCGAACTCTGAAACTAAATGAGATAAGCGCTGGGGCAGGGTATAAAGAAAGAATAAAAATTAGAAATTTTGAACGTATTGATGGCAGTTTCGATATGCCAGATGGATTCCAACCTTTAAGAGTGTTGGTTGATCTAAAACAGCATGGTGGAGAAAAATTAAGACTTCACAGAGTTTTTGAGTGGCAAACTGGAGAGACTTAAGGAAAAAATTAAACAGGATGACTAGCAATGTTTGATAAATTACTAAAAAAATTTAAAGATAAAAAAACTACTCGTATTGATACTTTGATTGGGCAGAATACGGAACTTCAAGGAGAGCTTAAGTTTTCGGGTGGCGTTCATATTGATGGGAAAATAAAAGGTAAAGTTATTGGAGAAAATGACGGCCGTTCACTTTTATCGCAGAGCGAGCATGGAGAAATTGAGGGAGAGGTGAGTTCACCCTATATTGTAATTAATGGCATAGTAAACGGTGACGTGCATGCAAGCAGGCATGTGGAGTTGTTATCTAATGCTAAAATAAAGGGTAACGTTTACTATAATTTAGTGGAGCTGTCAGTTGGTGCAGAAGTAAATGGGAAACTTGTTCATACTCCAGCGAAACCAGAAGAAGAAGTTGGTTTAGAGTTAAACTATAACGAAGTTAGCGAATGAATAATTGGTAATTTATTTATGAGTTTAGCAGAAGAGACAGTAGCATCACCGTTAATTTTTAGCGTAGCCGCGGCCAGTAAAGTAAAAGAGCTTATTCAGGACGAAGGAAATAATGCTCTTATGTTACGCGTCTTTATTTCTGGGGGCGGGTGTTCAGGATTTCAGTATGGATTTACATTTGATGAAGAAATCGGAGATGGCGACACTATTATTGAAAATGAAGGTGTTAAGTTACTAGTTGATCCAATGAGCTTTCAGTATCTGTCGGGCGCTGAAATCGATTATTCAGAAGGCATGGAAGGTGCACAATTTGTAATACGTAATCCAAATGCGACAACAACCTGCGGTTGTGGCTCGTCGTTTTCTGTTTAGAAATAATTCACTATTACTAATTTTATTCTTTATTTGGTGCGTATATACCGCCTAGTACCGCATTTTTGTTTGCGCCGGTAACGGTTGATATATTTACTGATTTATTTTCCAAACGTTTTTTTGCAAGCCATGCAAAAGCAACAGCTTCAACACAATCAGAGGGTAATTCGAAATCTGATGTAGTTGTTACCTCCATAAAAGTACCCAATAATTTTTGAATATTTTTCATGAGCAAGGGATTATTAGCTCCACCACCACAAACGAGTACTTTAGTGAATCCTTTGGCATACTGCATGATAGCATCAGTAATTGTAATTGCGGTTAGTTTTAAAAGAGTCGCCTGTGTAGTTTCTGCAGGTAATTCTTTATTTAATTTATCTAAATTATTTTTTAACCATTTTAAATTAAAATATTCCCTTCCTGTGCTTTTAGGTATAGGAAGTGAAAAATAATTATCTTTGAGTAGCAACTTGAGTAATTCACTATCTGCTTTACCCGAGTTTGACCAGAGGCCATCTTTATCATATTCGACATTCTTATTTTCTCTGATCCAATCATCAAGCAAAGCATTACCAGGGCCTGTATCAAAACCAATAATTTTATCCTTATCGCAAGGCAACAAAGTAACATTGGCAAAACCGCCAATATTTAATATCACTATTGATTCATTATTTCCTTTGAATTGATATTCATGGAACGAACTGGTAAGCGGCGCTCCCTGACCGCCATAGGCCATATCCATTCGCCTGAAATCTGCTACGGTTGTAATACCTGTTTGGGCGCTAATAATATTTGGATCAGAAATTTGAATTGATGTTTTTTCTTTAATCGTTGGCACATGCAGAATCGTTTGGCCATGACTTCCTATAGCTACTACTTGATTGGAATTAATATTTGCTTGTTTAATAAGGTCATTTGCAGCATCTGCAAAAATATAACCTAATTTATTATCTAGTATTGCGACATCGATCAGATTGCTTTTCTCATTGATTTGACGTATTTGATTTTTTACAGAAATCTCCAAAGGGTATTCATTATATAATTTAAGAATTGCTTTTTTATCAAATTTGACCAGCGCTGCATCCACTGCATCCATACTAGTGCCCGACATTAATCCTATATAATACATTTTGGCATCATATTTAATTTAGCAAGGCAAATTATGTTAACCGTCACCCACTTTTGAAATTTTTCTTTCATTAGATTGACCTGACTGTTGTGCAGATATAACACTTCTTCCTGTAATTCTATCTAATTCAGCAAGTATCGGTACTATTGTTTTCTTAAATTCTGGTAAGTTTTCTTTAGCAATTGCTTTAACTTTTGGTAATTTAACCGTCAGTGGATTGCGATGTATACCATGTATTTGAAACTCATAGTGAAGATGCGGTCCCGTAGCCAAGCCACTCTGCCCAACATAACCGATAATTTGTCCCTGTTTAACTTTCTTTCCTTTTCGCATATTTTTAGCGAAACGACGCAAGTGAGCATAAACGGTACTATATGCACCGCCATGTTTTAATTTTATTGTCCTTCCAAAACCACCATTTTTACCTGCAAAAATAATAACTCCATCACCTGTTGCTCTGACCGGTGTGCCAGTAGGAGCAGCATAATCCACACCTTTGTGTGCTCGAATTTTATTTAGAACCGGATGTTTTCTTCCGAAACTAAATCTTGAACTAATGCGTGAAAAAAAATCAACAGGTGTTCTGAGAAATGCTTTTCTCATTGCATCGCCATTTACAGCATAATAATCATTACGTTTATTATTTTCAGAGTAGCGAACAGCTCTTATAGCTTTTGTTTGGTTAATAAACTCAGCGGCAAGAATTGGTCCTTCAGCAACTTTTATGCCGTTTTTATATTGCTCTTCGTAAAGAATAGTAAACTTGTCGCCCTTACGGATATCCAATACAAAATCAATATCCCATCCAAAAATTGCAACAAGTTGCATAATTAAATTGTCAGAAAGACCAGCCTTTTGGCCTGAAAGGAATAGCGAATCATTTATAATTCCATTTGCGTTTTTAACAATACTGTCCAATTCTATATTTATGTTTTCAGCAATAAATGTATTATCTTTTTTCGAAACTTTTAAAACCTTCGTTAAATCCATTTCATACTTTAGTGCTAGTAGACGATTATCTATGATATGAAATTCTAATTTATCTCCCGGCGCCAGCGTTTTTAATATTGAAGTTTCTTTGCCAAGGGACATTATTTGAAAAAGTGAGTTAGAACTCAAACCAAGCCTCGAAAAAATTAATGCGAGACTATCACCTGGTTTTACGACGACGGATTGCCAGGAGATTTTAGAATTAATTTTTGGTTCTCTTCCAAATTTTTTATCATTTAATTTAGAAATATTCGTGGTAGTCAGATTCTTAGGATTTATTAAAACTAATTTGACCGGATCTGGTTCTCTTGTAAATGAACCCGATTCAATATTCGTGATTGGCTGAACTGATATTACCGCAGAGGGCAATTCTTTCTTAGCCACATTCGGAGTCGATAGAAAATAATAGCCTGATATTAATAGGGAGACACAACATAAAGTCCAAAAAAAGAACGAGTGAACAGGGTGATACCTATCCAATCGGACTTCATGTCTACAGTTATTCTTTAAATATATTCTGTAAGTCACGGTTTATCCTATATAAAACGCGCTACCATAACCTTTGAAATCATGAT
>Ga0066836_10001763_pt1 | contig 11454 bp, 18 predicted proteins | sample ETNtaG_18_FD_71568 | JGI IMG/M metagenome (GOLD analysis project Ga0066836, IMG submission 71568) | Marine microbial and viral communities from oxygen minimum zone, Eastern Pacific Ocean - ETNP201302SV91 | ecosystem: Environmental > Aquatic > Marine > Oceanic | place: Pacific Ocean: Eastern...
TGCATCCTTGGATGGCAGGACAGATAAAAGTAGAAAGGTGACGAAGGGAGTCGAACCCCTTTAGATAAGCTTTGCAGGCTCACGCATAACCGCTCTGCCACGTCACCGCAATTAAAAAAACGAATATTTGCAATTAAACTCTTTACTTCAAATCTTTCCTGATGTTTTAGATGCTAATTTGACATCTTCAGCTTTTACTGTTTTTCTACCTGCATGTTTACACATTTCTACTGCATTTTTGGCAATATCTACTCCAATATCTTCCATAATTCTGCCTAATTCCTTTGCTGATTCATCACTAACTCTCTCTGCACCAGCTTTTTTCAAAATCCTATACATTGCAGGTAGTCCAAAATTTGACGCATTCATAATGAATATGAAAAAAAGTCATGATAAAATACTTTGACTAAAAAAATCTAACATAACGATAGATTTGTACAGACTATTTTAGGAAGATAATCTTGTAATTAATCATGAGTTGGATTTATGATGCACATATTCATCTCTCTGATCCTGAATACAAATCTGATATTGATATGATTTTAAATTATATGAATTTATTAAAAATTAAAGCATGCTGTGTTTCGATGGATCTTGAAACTTCCAATAAGACAATCGATTTATATGAAAAATCAAAAAATGTGTTACCCTTCATTGGCATACATCCTGAAATGGCTCAAAAAGATTCTCTACCTGTTTATGATCTAATTGAAAAAAATCATGAAATTATTATAGGAATTGGTGAGATTGGACTAGATAGAACTTACATTGATTCTGAAAACGAATGGAAAATTCAAAAAGATATTTTTACAAAACAACTGTCTCTAGCAGAGAAATTTAACAAACCTGTATCCATTCATTCAAGAAAGACATTATCTGATATTTTTGAAATTTTACCTTCTTACAAAATACCTGGAATTCTACTACATTGGTTTGATGGAAATAAATCTCAATTAAAAATTGCTATGGATAATCAATATTTTGTATCTTATGGCCCTCTCTTAGTTTATGCAAACGATAAACAGGTCTTACTTACAAAAACAGATCTGTCACAACTTTTAGTTGAAACTGACGGCCCAGTAAAATTTTCACATTGTTTTGATTATAAAACTACTGAAACTATGTTTGTGCCAAGTATAATTTTCTGTGCTTCAAAAATTCTTCATACATCATATGAAAAATTACTCTTACAAATTGAAGATAATTCGAAGAAATTTCTAGGTATTTGATGGTACATATATAAAAAACCAAAAAATCAAACTGCTATTGGATAGAATAAAACGAATTTCAAATGAAGTTTTGAAAGAATATTCTGAACGTTTTGGAACTGATTTTTTAACTAACAAACAATCATTAAATGAAATTTCTGTTGTTCGTTCAAAAGGTTTAAAAAACAAAATTGCTGGTTATATCACAAAAATGCTTCAAAGACAAGCTAAATTTGAAGAAAGAAAACAATTGATAATTGATAATGAAAAGAAATCACAAGAACATAAAGAATCAATAACTAAAAAATCCAAACCAGCAGCCGAACCAGCAGCCGAACCAGCAGCCGAACCAGCAGCCGAACCAGCAGCCGAATCAGAACATATTGTAACTAATGAAAAAACAGCAGCTGAAGAAATTGTTGATGAATCAAAATCTGAATAACATAATAAATTAATTTAAGAAAAATAATCATTTATCATGATTACCGTAAATTTTACAGGTGGTGCACGTAAATCATTTCAAACTAATTCATTAAAAATTACTCAAGATGAATCTACTATTTCTGAGCTTATAACACATCTCATATCTCTAAAACCTAACAATACTCCTAATTTTGATGGGAAAAATCTATTGATTGCAGTCAATGGAATTGATTCCTCTGCTCTTGATGGAATTAATACTAAGTTAAAGTCTGACGATGTTGTAAATATAATTCCGATAATTCATGGAGGCTCAAAATCAAATGTTTCATTTAGAATAAAAAATTATCAAGTTGGCTTATTTGCAATTAAAAAATTTAATGCAAATAAAGAATATCTTTTGTTATTAAGGAAAAAATATCCTAAATTACATCTACAAGCAATATCATCTAAATTTATTCTTGATAAAGAACATTCAAAAAAAATTATTACAATTTCTATAAATAAGAAACTAAAAAACCAAATGTTATCTGACAAAATTGAAATTGATTTACTTCTAAGATTCTCTAATACTACTCAAATTAATGATGCAATAAAAAATGTTGGAATATCCAAAACTGAAAATTTTATTTTAATTGTTATAGGAACCAAATCCAATCTAATAAAATTACATGAAACAATATATGATGATTTAGACATATTATTCAGAAATAATAATTTAAATTTCCTTAAAAAATATTTTAAAATATCAAATCAAACTATGAATTCAATAGACTCTAAAACTCCACTTGTTGATTTCCTTGTTGAAAAAGCATCTATACTAATCTAGATCAATACGCTTTTCTTTATGAACACTTAAAATTGAATTTGGAGGAATTATACTTATTCCAGTTTTATTTCTTAGTATTTGAATAATTATTTCCCAATCTGAATTCTCTAATGATACCTTATTTGATAATGAATCTGCAATTTTTGAAATAATTTCTTTATTGTGTAATGATGATTGTCGTTTTTCTATCGTAATTCTATATGTATCATTTTTTTTAATTATGTCTGATAAACCAATTACTTTATTTCTTATTTCATCTAATTTTGATTCACATTCTTCTTGAATAGGAATTATTCTTGAACAATATTTGATTAACCATGGTTCATCTTCAATTATTTCCTTAAAATCATCTAGAATTTTCATGTTATCGAGTTTGGTTTTAATTTGAATTATTCCTGAAAACATAGTTTTTTCAATAACTGCATCTGTATCGCCTAATCTTTCTAATATATTCTGGATTTCTGAAATAGTTAATTCTTCAAGATTTCTTTGACATGTAATAATTAAATTCATAACTCTTTTTCTATTTCATCCTTGGAGATAGAACCTTCTCTAATAATTTTCAATTCATTATTGACAAAATCAATAATAGTCGATTCTCCTGAACTGATTATTTTTCCACCATCTACTAAAAGATCAATTTCTGATAATTTTGTTTTAATCTCATTTGAATCTAAAATTGATTTTTCACCTGAAATATTTGCACTTGTTCCAACAATTAATTTACATTGTTTTAGAATTGATAGTATACATTTGTTATTTGGAACTCTTACAGCTAATTTTCCATTATTTTCAATTTTTTCAATTATTTCTTTTCTAATTGGTAGTACTAATGTCACTTGTCCTGGCCAAAATCTTTCTGAAATCTTTTTTGCATCTGAATTAAATTCTACAATTTTTTCTAATTCAGTTTTAGATAATCCTAAAATTGGAAATCTTTTTCCACCCTCTCTCTTTTTTAGATTATAAATTCTTGAAATACTCTCTTTATTGAACGGATCACAGCCTACTCCATAAACTGTATCTGTAGGAAATGCAATAATTTTACCATTTTCATATGCATCTATAATAAAATTTGTTTCATGATCATCACATGATATTATGTTCATATTAGAAATCTAACATTCATGAATAATTATATTATTTGATTTATCTAAATTGTTAGACCAAAGTTATCTGTAAATTCCGAAAATGTTCTATACTCTCTTAAGAAATCTTTTCCAGTCATACTTATTCTATATTTACAAGCTCGCTTAGAATCTACTTGTTCTAATAATCCTTGTGATACCAAATTTGTTAAAATTTTTGAAATTCTATTGTGAGAAATATTTGCTTTCTGAATTAGATTTGTGATTGATGCACCATTCTGATCAATTGTGAGCTCTTCTGCAGCATATAAAATATCTCCAACAATTTGAATCTGTTTTCTATATACGCCCATCTAAGAAATTTTTATTTGGTTTCGCTATGATCTTATTCAATCTATTCAATGAACAAAGTGAGTAAACTTTTTTGACTTTAAAAAATTCCACGCCTATTTATCAATTTCTTCATCTTCATCTAAATTATCTAATTTTATTTTTCTCAGAGGTAATCTTGAAATTGGTAAAAATAATGAAATTAATCCAGATATTTTCAGCAAAATTGAAACTGAATAAAGAATTGATTCTGGAAAAACTAACGAATACCATGCAATGAATTCTCCAAATGCTAATAATGCAAGACCAGTTCCAACTGCTAATGCTCCCTTTTGCTTTCCTTCTAAAAATGAAACAAATGTCTCAATTGCACCATAAACAAGTAGAATAAATGAAAATGATCTTATGATGTGTTCTATATTCATAGATGATAATACAAACAATGGAAGAATTCCAACTGATCTAAAGTATCGTGATTTTGGGAAGAATGATTTTATTGTATGTGAAAATGCAATAAAAAAATAACCAATTGTTTGTATTCCTAAACCTAAAGCTTGTAATCCACGATTAATTTTTCCTTCTTGGAGAAATACATCATCAATAAGATAACCTGACCAAATTATTCCAAAACCAATACCAATTGCTATAAACGCAATAGTTAATCTAAATAAAACTGGACTTCCTGTATTTTTATAACCAACATATGCAAACACACCAATTATTATTCCAATAATGAATCCTACAAGATTCAAAATATTTTCAAGTAAGAATTCCATTTAATTACTTGCCATTTCCTAAATTAATTAAGTCTTATAGAAAATTGATTCATAAAATGATTAATTTCATTTAGTCTTCCCATTCGTCTAAAGTTCCAGCTGTTTCACCTTCTGTACTTCCAGTATAGTCGCTTAGAATATCTGAATATTTTGCTTCATTATGCGCTACAAATCTCACATATTCTCCATAACTCATATCCAAACCACATTTTTTACATTCTACATATGAAAAATCTGCAGCTAATTCTGCATTCTCCTTACATTTTGGACACTTAATTTTCATATTCTAATTTCATCCATTGAGTATTATTGCTTTTATCAATAAGAGATAAATTGAAATAAAATTTTTGTATCTTATTGAGTAAAACATGTACAAAATGTAAACAAGAAATTCCTGAAACTCAAGAGTTGGAATCACAAGCAGAAAAATATCCAATTTGTCCAAAATGTTGGGATGAATGGAAAGAGATGAAAATCATGGTAATTAATGAAATGCATCTTGATCTATCTCTATCAGATCACCGCAAGGTTCTTCGAAAACATGAAAAAATATTTGCTGGAGTAATGACTCCTGAAGGTGATTATGTTGACTTCACAAATGAAGATAATAGAAATCCTGAAGAAAAACAATCTTAGAACTTAAAAAGCAATCTAGCAGAATCTGGTGATAATAAAATCATCTTTCTTTTTGATTTTTCATCTAATCTATCAAAAACTGTCTTTATTGAGGATATCAAAATTTGCTGTTTTTCATTATCCAATTGTAAAAATATCTCAAAAATAGCATCTAAATTAAAAAGAATAATCTTCTCTGGTGATAGTAAAATGTGTTTAAAGTAATTTACAAACATATCTTCCCTATTTTCATTATTGATGGTTGCAAGTATTTCTAGCCATGTTTTAAATAACTTTGAAAAATTTGGAAATGGAATGGTTGGACCTGCATTTAATGCATTAACTATGATCTCAGTTTTTTCATCATCATTTTTTGAAAAAAACTCTGTCATTCTTTTTTTGAGAATTGGTGTTCTTAAAAAATCTGGCAAACTGGCGAGATTTACTATGATGTTTCCTGCAAAATTAGGTTCTGACACACTATGAATCTTGAAGACTTGATATTAACCGTAATGCACTTTAGCTTAAATATGTGATTTGAAAATTTGTATTATGGGTGCTACGATTGTTGTTGGTGGTTTTTTTGGAGATGAAGGTAAAGGAAAAATTATATCACATTTGGCAAAAAAAGATAATCCTTCTATAGTTGTTAGAGGTGGGGCTGGCCCAAATGCAGGTCATACTATCAAGGATGGAGATAAAACTTTCAAAGTTAGAATGCTTCCAAGCGGTTTTTTGAATAAAAATTCTAGAGTAATGATTGGTCCTGGTGTAGTTGTAAATCCTGAAGTCTTTCTTAAAGAAATTAATGATTTTGGAACTGATGGAAGATCTTTCCTTGACAATAATTGTGGAATAATAGAAAAACATCATCTTGAAGCTGATTCTCAAGGTAGATTAAAAGAGAAAATTGGTAGTACTGGTTCAGGTACTGGACCTGCTAATGCTGAACGTGCAATGAGAACTTTAAAAATGGCAAAAGAAATTGAATCATTACAAAAATATCTTATTGATGTTCCTTTAGAAATTAACACTGCTCTAGATAAAAATGAAAATGTGCTAATAGAAGGAACTCAAGGTACTCATCTCTCACTTTGGCATGGAACATATCCATTTGTAACTACAAAGGATGTAACTGCATCTGGAATTTGTGCTGACGTAGGAGTAGGTCCAAAAAGAATTGATGATATCATTGTTGTTTTTAAATCATATTTGACTAGAGTCGGTACTGGTCCTATGGATGGTGAACTTAGTCCTGAAGAAACATCTGAAAAAGGTTGGGAGGAATTTGGAACTGTAACTGGACGATTAAGACGTGCAGCTGAGTTTGACTTTGATTTAGCTAGTCGTGCAATCATGCTAAGTAGCGCAAATCAAATTTCAATTACAAAATTGGATGTAAGATTTCCTCAATGTGCAGGCGCACAATCTATTAATCAATTAGATTCTGAATCAAAATCATTCATAAAAAATATTGAAGAAAAATTAGGTGTGCCTGTTACATTAATTGGAACTGGTGCAGGCGTGAATGATGTAATTGATTTACGCACATAATTTTTTTCAGTAAGCTTTAATTTAGAAATCCTAAAAAAATATTTGATGGCTACTCTTCCAAATTATGTACAATTGGAGTCTCCTTTAGAATTCACCCGTTTGGTGTGTGCATTGGAGCGTTCACCAAGGGTATCATTTCTACATGAACATAATGGAAAAAAAGTGTTATCAGTTCAAATGGATTTACTAAAAGAAAAACCTGTGATCTATTTCACTCCAATTGAAAATATTGGTCATTATCTCTGTTATGGATTTAATTCTGGTCAAGAAAAACTTGAATTAGTAGATACTACATTAGATAATTCTAAACTTTATTCACCAATAATTAAAATTAAATCTCTACCTGCATCTCTAAAACCTGATATTGAAACATCAAAAGAAAAATACAATCCAATTGAATTGGAAGATCTTTCTAGTTTAGCTAAACTAAGCTTTGGTTATGAAGAGGCACCATTTCCATTATTTGCATTTAAACAGAAGGATAAATGGTTCATGGGAGTTTTTCTTAACTTTAACGAAGATGGACCCTCATATTTTTGTCACGTTAGCTTAGATGAGGAACCAACAAAACCATTTCTAAAATATACCACTTCTAAAAATTCCGAACCTGAATTTGTCACCCATACTGGTGAACATGGTTATTCTTACATCAAAATAATAAAGTTAAAAGACTCACATCCATTGGTCGATTATGACCAAATTCAGTGATAGACTGAAAAAATCTGCAAAAACATCTCCGATCATTTTAGCAAATGATTATGACCCAAAAACAACAAATATTGAATCAAAAACATTGCGTAACATTAAACTTTTAAATAATTATTTATGTGGAATAAAAATTAATTTTCATCTTCTTTTACAATTAGATAAAAAACAAATTTCCAAAATTAACAAAACTGCACATGATTTTGGTTTACAATGTATTGCTGACATTAAATTAAATGATATTGGAAATACAAATTTTGTTACTACTGAAAATTTATGGAATATGGGATTTGATGCAGTAATTGTTAATCCAATTATGGGTAAAAAAAGTCTAAAAAATTTAGTAGAGTTATCTCATAAGAAGAACAAAGGAGTAATATCATTATGTCATATGAGTGCACCAGAAGCAAAGATTTCATATGAATTAGAAATTAAAAATTATTCAAAGAAACAACAACTTTATCAATTATTTTTGGATTGGGCAATCACTAGTCATGTTGATGGAATAATTGTTGGAGCAACTTATCCAAAAATCATATCTTATTGTAAGAAATCTGTGCGTGGAAAGTTATCACTTTTTTCACCTGGGATAGGTACACAAGGTGGAAATGCATCAAAAGCAAAAAAACTTGGTTCTGACTATCTTATTGTAGGTAGAACAATTCTTAATTCTAAAAATCCTCTAGAAACAACAAAAAATTTAGTCACTGATTCTGTTCTCTAAAAATACTTTGGATTTTTTTAAAAGATTTTTTGCATTTTCATATGTTGTTTTTTCCAATGCGTTATCAAATTCTAGCCAAATGTAATCCAAATGTTCATGTGATAAAATAATTTCTGACGTTTTTGTTTTTCCCAGAAAAAATATAACTTTTTTATGTATTTCCTGATTATTCGCATAAAAATAATACTCAATTTCTTCTTCAAAACCATCAATAAATTCTACATCTGAAATACCTGTTTCTTCATTAGTTTCTCTAAGTGCTGTTTCATGTGCTGTTTCTCCTTTTTCCATTTTACCTTTTACAAAATCCCAATGTTTAGATGGATAGTTCAATAGAAGGAATTTTTCATTTAATTTATTAAATAAAATAATTCCTGCAGAAATTTCTTCTTTCATTTTATTTACCTACTCTTCGTTTTCGTTTTTGAAATGTTCTAATTGCTCTCATTAAATCAATTTTTCTAAATTCTGGCCAAAAAATATCTAAAAATACTAATTCACTATATGCACTTTGCCAAAGCAAAAATCCACTCATTCGTTTTTCTCCTGATGTTCTTAAAATCATATCTGGTGATGATTGCGGTAAATGTGATGTGTACAAATTGGATTCAATAACTTCTTTATTGATTTTTTCTGCATCAAGTTCACCATTCTTAATTTTTGTTCCAATTTTTTTTACTGCATCTACCAATTCATTTTGTCCTCCATAAGCTATAGCAATATTTAAAAAATGATTCTCATAATTCTTTGTAACTTCATCTAATCTTTTAAGAACATCTTTGATTGATTTTGGTAATAATTCTATAGTTCCTATTGCTTTTACTCTCATCTTGTTCTTGTGTATCCTAGGATCATTGTACAATTTTTCTAATCTTTTTTGGATTAATTCATAGAGATAATCCAATTCTTCATTTTTTCTGTCTAAATTTTCGGCTGACAAGACATATAATGTAATAATTTTAATATCGAACTCTTCACACCAATCTAATAGATTTTCTACTGCATCGGCACCTTTGAAATGACCTTTTTCTTGAATTGTTAGGTTTCTCTTTGCCCATCGTCTATTTCCGTCTAGAATTATTGCTATATGGTTAGGCATATCGCCTTGAAGAATATGGTTTTCTAGTCTATTGGAATAGATTGAATAAAATCCTGAAAGATATAGTGCCGCGTCTTTTATTCCGTTAATAATTTGCCACCTCTTCTCCTGTATTTACGGAAAAGTAGTGTGGCTGATATCAGTGTTATTGCTGCACCAGCTAAAAGTGGTGGAATTAATGTAAATGAACTATCATTTGTTGTTAGTATATTTGTAAATTGTGCAACAGTTGGATAAATTGCTGCTAATACAATAATTCGCAAAACATCACTGATATGTTTTAATTTTCTATTTAACCAATTACTAATTAAGATACCAGCTGAAATTGTTCCAAGTCCCATCCACAAAAATGGGAATAAACCTTGAAGAAATTGTCCCACTATTACTTGATTTGATACTGATTGTATGAAATCCATTCCTGTTTCAAATAATTGTGGATCAATATTTGTAACACCTGCAGGAACTGATGCAAGAATCAATATTGCTCCTGTTATTAGTGCAAATATTCTAATGAAACCCGTAGGAGTTGCTTTTGTCCAGTTGGACCATGACTTATCTATATCAAATGCACGAATTAAAAATGCACCTCCAAGAATACTAACTAAAACTGCAAAAATTTCTGCAGTATAACCTACCACTGTTCCAATACCTCCAATTAATAATAAAATTCCTGGAACTCCCAAAAAGAATTTTGAATATGTTTTATCATATATTGCTGTTTTCAAAAATTTTCCAAATACTGCATAGGAATGTTCAATTGTTCTACTAACTTGCATTACAACTCTTTGGACAGATACTACTGGTATGACATTTTGAATAACTGGAATTACCATTTCATCATCTTCACCGTCTGAAACAATAACTGCTCCATTTGCTGAAAATGTTTGTAAAACTGATTTTATTTCACTAACAATTTTTTCATCTGCTTGAACACCTCTTTTATCTACTCCTGCAACAACTACAACTTCTACATTGTATCCTTTGCTGATTAAATCTTCATAAGTTTTTACAGCATAAAATATAGAATTTGAATCTGCATCTTCTGGATCCTCTAAAGCGAGTCTTTGTGCAGCATTAATACATGAATCTCTACCCACAACTGGAGTTGTAATTCCTGCTTTTTTACCAACATCATCATCTCTATCTACACAAATTACAAGTAGTTTTGAAGCAACAGTAGACTCTATGTCTCTCTCTAATTTCTTGTTCTCGGACATATGAATTATAATTGCAAAATTGCCTTTTAATGATTTCCAACTAATGAATATAGTATTTTTTGTATTTACTCATGGTTTTGATGTATCTGCCATCTGAGCATATAGGATTGATTCTTGTTTCAATTTTTCTATATTATTCATAATCTCGGTTTTTTGTTCTTGTTTACCATCATTCTCAATTAAATTTGCAATTACCATTGTTTCTATGATATATGCCTCAAATGATTTGAGTGATGCAATACGATTAATGTAACTTTCCTGCCATTCTTCTGGTGCATCACTATATGCTAATTCCATTAACAATGAATTATTCTGTGATGACGAAACTTCTGCAATTCTGATGTATTCTTCTGTTGAAATTTGCTCATTAATTAATTCTGAAAATGATTCTACAACTGCATTTGAAATTATCTTATGTCTTTCTGAAATTCCTTCTTGATGATTCTCAAAATCAGTTACCACGATTGTCATTTCTGTATTTGTTGTATTATTTACTATCCAAACCGAAAAACTTGCAATTGTGATTAAAACTAATATTGCTACTGTAATCCCAACTCCTCGTTTAGAACTCATATCTCATTTGAGCTTTGATCATTATAATACTGATCTATTTTATTTGAATTTTCACTAATTTTTTAAATAATTCAAGATTTTTGATCAAATTTTGAAAATTTTCCAAATTAGTTTATAAAAAAAATCCTTCAGTTCTAGTCTAAAGTGAAATAATATTCACATTCTCTTTTCAAATAGAAGATTGTTTTGGGTTTGGTATATGACTGAAGCATATTGCGTAAAATGCAGACAAAAAAGAGAAATTCAAAACGCAGAAGAGACTAAATTAAAAAATGGTCGTCCAGCTGTAAAAGGCGTGTGTGGCGAATGCGGAACT
>Ga0066836_10001765_pt1 | contig 11445 bp, 9 predicted proteins | sample ETNtaG_18_FD_71568 | JGI IMG/M metagenome (GOLD analysis project Ga0066836, IMG submission 71568) | Marine microbial and viral communities from oxygen minimum zone, Eastern Pacific Ocean - ETNP201302SV91 | ecosystem: Environmental > Aquatic > Marine > Oceanic | place: Pacific Ocean: Eastern...
TTCTGATATTAAAACTAGTGAATGTTTATCTGAAACTCTTGCACATCCAAAACTACTTCCTTTCCATCCATTCTGCTCTATTAAATACGCAATAGGTATTTTTGTTCCTTCTTGTACTCTGAAAAATGGTAATTCTGGATGTTGTTCTAGTAGAGAATTAAGACAGTCATCGTCTACAATTAAATTATGAAAGAAGCTTCCTGCATTCGGTTCCCTTAAATAGTCAGGAAGGCTAGATTTTCTTATTTCTGTTACAGATCTACAAATTTGAAGAGGTGTTGCCTTTTCAGGATCAATGTCGTCTTGTATTAAGAATTCTTGTAAAGCTTTATAGCTTGTATTCGTATTCGGAGAAGTTAATAACTTAAAAGTTATTTCTTTAATCAAAAGATTTCTATTGTCTTTAAAGAGACTAGATCTATAGGAAAATTCTAAATTTTCTTTAAACAAAGTTATTTCTTCCTGTTTTTGATAATCAACAACAGTAACGCTTTCTATGAAATCACTTACCTCAACTCCATAAGCACCTATATTTTGAATTGGAGCTGCACCTACAGTTCCAGGTATTAAAGATAGATTTTCTAAACCAAAAAGATTATTTTTTAAAGTCCAGAGCACAAAGTCATGCCAATTCTCTCCGGCTGATACAGTAACTGTTTTCCCTTCTATTCTCTTTCCTTTGCTCTTTATACATAAAACAGCATAATCAATATCGTTAGCAAGAATTACATTTGTTCCCTCTCCAAGAACTAAGATTTTTTTTTCTTTATGTTTACTAAAATCGATAAAACTTAAGATATCTTCAGAATTCTTAGCTTCGCCATAATAGCTGCATGAATATTCAAATTTAAAAGAATTATTATTTACTAAGTTAAAATCTTCTTTAATTTCCATTTTGTAAGTACTCTCTTGCTTTTAAGAGATCTTCCTCGGTATCTATTCCTAAATGAATAGTGGAACTTGATCTTCTAGCTCCAAAGCTATAGCCATTCTCTAAAGCTCTTAGCTGCTCTAATTTTTGTTCTTTCTCTCCTTTAGTCCTCTTAAGAGATACAAATAATTTAATGGTAGATAATTTATATCCATAAATTCCTAAGTGCCTAAACCTTATTTCATCTAAAGAACCTAATTCATTCTTATTTCTTGAAAACGAAAGTACTTCTTCATTTTCTTTGACCCATATTTTTACAACATTCCTATTATCTATCTGGTTTTCTAGTAACGGAGAATATAAAGTAGTTATATCAAATCTATTTGTACTTAAAAGATCTGCAACGCTATTAATATCGGAGGGGTCAATGAATGGCTCATCCCCCTGCACATTCACAATAGGTCCATTGGGATCTAAATTAACTAACCTAGCTGCTTCTTCAATTCGATCAGTTCCAGATTTATGTTTAGAATCAGTTAGGACTACCTCAGCTCCAAAACTTTTACATTTTTCTTTTATAGTTTTGCTATCTGTCGCAACTATTACTCTAACTGCGTTGCTTTTAATTGCTTGTAAATAGACTCTTTCAATTAAGAGTTTTCCATTTATATCTAATAACGGCTTATTAGGTAAACGAGTAGATCCTTTTCTAGCAGGAATTAAGACAGTAAAGGACATTATTCATTTGTTAATTTTCTAGCTTCATCAGGCAGCATAACTGGAATACCATCTTTTATGGGATAAGCTAAGTTGCTTTCATAACAAATTAATTCATTGTCAATCTGAACTAGAGATTTCTTGGAAACTGGACAAACTAATATTTCAAGAAGTTTCTTATTAATTTTTGTCATTTTATTTATCTTTTATCTTGCTTAACACTCTATCTATAAAACCATCTGGTAAATTTGCTCTGATTTTTAAATACCAAAAATCAATATCTATAGACCCCTCCAATCTTATTGCATCCTTTTCTGTCATAATTATAGGGAAATTTTCTTCAAAAATAAGATCACCTTTCTGAAATTCATAATGATCTGGGAAGGAATGCTCTACTGGGTTTAAGCCTAAACTCTTTAGGGTCTGAAAGAATTTTGTTGGATTACCTATTCCTGCCACGGCATTAACGTTTCTACTTAAAGGCCATTCATCAACTCTTATTGAAGTTTTATCAGAATTTCTGATAAATTCTATTGCTTCAAAATTAAATACTTCACTTTCTATACCTTCTTCATTAAGAGGTTCATTAGAACTTATAATAAAATCTACATCATTAAGTCTTTCCTGTGACTCTCTTAGGGGTCCAGATGGTAGGCACAATCCATTTCCTAGGCCCCTAGATCCATCAAAAACTGCAATTTCTATATCTCTGTACATTTTATAGTGCTGCATACCATCATCACTAACAATAATATTTGTTGTAGATTTCTTAAGCAGTTCATTAACCCCTTTAACTCTATTGGGAGAAACACATACGGGTACCTTTGTATTAAGATAGATCATCTTCGGCTCATCTCCGCTTTCAGAGCTCGAAACTTCGTCATTAACTAATAATGGATATCTATTTGATTTCCCACCAAAACCTCTACTTATTACAGAAGGGTTATAACCTTTATCTTTTAATTCATTTATCAATTTAATAACAACTGGTGTTTTGCCTGTTCCGCCGGCAACAATATTTCCAACAACAATTAAAGGAATGTCCTTGTTTGTTCGTTTAGGTTTATTGGCAATATATGCGTTATGTCTTCGCTTAGAAATATAAGAAGTTACTTTAGATAAAGGCCAAAGCATCAAAGATAAAAAGCTCTTTTTTCTGTACCATGATCTTTCTATAAAACTTGTATGATCAATTTTAGGCTGCATTAAAGGAGTAATTGGAAAAACAGGATCTGGTCTCTTTTCAACTACAGGAGTATCGTCTTTAAATTGGTTAGCATGAAGTTGCGAGTAATGTCCTTCAAGGCTTAATAACTCATTATGGGTTCCCTCTTCAACTATTTCTCCATTATCAAGTACAATTATCTTGTCTGCATCTTCAATGGTTGACAGCCTGTGGGCAATTACTAAAGTCGTCCTATTTTTAGTTAAATTTGTCATAGCCTCTTGAATCTTAAGCTCAGATTCAGAGTCTAAAGCCGAGGTAGCTTCATCAAGAATTAAAATAGGTGAATCTTTTAATATTGCCCTAGCTATAGCAATTCTTTGCTTCTGACCTCCTGATAAAAGAGCTCCATCATCTCCTACAGTGGTTTTATATCCATCGGGCATTAGTCTTATAAACTCATCTGCAAAAGCTTCTTTTGAAGCTATTTGTATATCTTTTAGATCTCTTTCAGATCCATAGCTTATATTTTTCTCAATTGAATCATTAAACAAAGTTACGTCCTGACTAACTATAGATATATGTGATCTTAGGTTGCTTAATCTGTAATCTTTAATTGAAGTACCATCTATAGTAATTTCTCCACTAAAATTATCATAAAATCTTGGTAATAAATTAACCAAAGAGGTCTTTCCAGCTCCTGACTTTCCTACGAAAGCAACGGTTTGACCTTTTGGTATACTTAGAGAAATATTTCTTAATACTTTTTTATCTGGACTATTTTTATAAGCAAAAAACAGTTCATTAATTTCTATATTTCCCTCTATAGATTTAGGTGAGAAAGATCCCTCGTCTAATTCAGGCTCTGAATCAATTTGTTCAAAAATATCTTCAGCTGCTGCCAGCCCTTTTTGAATTTGACTATTAATTTCTGATAATTGTTTAACTGGTTTAGCCAACATTCCAGCTGCTCCAAAGAAAGCGACGAAAGTGCCTGCTGTCATGCTAGTTACTACAGTAGAATCAAGAGCTAACCAGGTAATTAAGGCTAAAGCTAAAGAAACTAGTACTTGAATTAAAGGTGAAGCAATATAGTTAGTAGCTTCTAATTTTATGTTCTGTCTTTTGTTATTATCGCTAGCTTTACTGAACCTACCAATTTCATAATCTTCACCTCCAAAGGATTTAACTTCTTTTTGGCCGCTTATAGCCTCTGAAGCTACGTGAGTAACATCACCCATTGCTGTTTGAATTCTGCTACTAATTTTTCTTAGTCTTCTAGAAGCAAGGCCCACAACAACTGCTATAAATGGAGCAGCTATAAATAAAAATAATGAAAGTTTCCAATTAAGATACATAAGGAAAGCTATAAGAAAGATTACTAATATACCTTCTCTGATAAGAACTTTTAAGGCATTTGTTGCTGCTCCTGTTACTTGCATTACATTAAAGGTAATTCTAGATACCAAGTGCCCTGAACTCTGTTCATCAAAAAAAGAGGTAGGCAGTATTGGAATCTTATTAAACAAATCAACTCTTAAAGAGTGGACTAAATTATTTGAAATTTTAGCCATCAAATAATTGCCGATAAAAAAACCTATACCTCTTATTAGGGTAATGATAATCAAGGAAATGGGTAATAAAAGAATGTAGTCATTTATAGGGTTGTTTACGTATTCGATAATCTCTTCTAACCACTTGGCATAAGCAACTTGGGCTGCTGCAGAAATTGCAAACCCCAAGATGCTAAATATAAATATTATCAAATAAGGGTATATATACGATAAAAGCCGACCGTAAATACTAAAATCTGATATCTTGTTGTTTTTATTAGCCATTTGATAAGTTAATTACGTTATCCATTTGTTCTGCAAAGACCATATCATGCGTCGCAACAATAAGGTTAATTTTTCTTGTTTCTATTAATTCTAGTATTAGATCTATTATCAAGGATGCATTTTTAGAGTCTAAATCACCCGTAGGCTCATCCATTATTAGACAAGAAGGATTATTGGATATAGCTCTTGCTATTGCTGCTCTTTGCCTTTCTCCTCCAGACAATTCTGAAGGCAAATGATTCATTCTGTTATCTAAACCTACCTTAGATAAAAAATTTTCAGATATCTTTAAACTATCTTTCTTCGTTTCTCCCGATATTTGTAAAGGCAAAGAGACGTTTTCTAATGCTGTAAACTCTGGAAGTAAATGATGAAATTGATATACAAATCCCAAATCATTATTCCTCCACGAAGATAACTCTTCATTGGACATTTGAGATATATCACTTCCTTTATATTTAATTATTCCTTTTGTAGGTTTATCTAATCCAGCTAAAAGGTTTAATAAAGTTGACTTCCCACACCCAGATGGACCTATTATCCCCAACGAAGAGTTTTTACCAGTAGAAAATGTTATTTCACTTAAAGCTTCTACGGGTATTTTTTCTAAGGTAAATTTTTTAGATACCCCTTCACAGTCATAAATATTATTCATGTCTTAATGCCTCGTGAGGTGGTATTTTAGATGCCAATATAGCCGGGTATAGGCTAGCTAAAATAGTCAAGATTAAAGTAATTATAACTATTGAAGATACCCAAGAGAGTCTTACGTCAACAGGGAAATAATTAATAAAATACCATTCTAAGAGGATGGTATTAGAAATACCTTCTATAAAAGAAACTAAAGAGCCTAGATTATAAGTAATAAGCAGTCCTAGAATTAATCCCGTAATAGAACCTATTAAGCCAATTAAAGAGCCAAAGAATAAGAAAATATTTCTTATTTGCTTATTAGAAGCCCCTAATGTCATAAGGATAGCTATTTGTGATTGCTTATCTTTTACTGTCATAACTAAAAGTGAAACTATATTAAATACAGCAATTAAAATGATTAGATACATTAACAAAGAAGTTAAGAATCTTTCCATAGTAACTGCACGGAATAAAGTACCGTAAACCTTAGACCAACTTGAAGCTTTTAAATCTCTATTTAGTACTCTTGAAAGTGTTGCTCTATCCTTTAATACTCTTTCATTAGCTTCAAAAAGATCGTTATACTTAATCCTAACTCCATGAACCGAACTCCCCAATCTTAATAGCTTAGAAGCATTACCTATACTTATATAAGCATAGGTACTATCGACATCAGTTGCTCCGACATTAAAGACACCTGAAATAGTAAATCTCTTAGTCTTTGGTAGAGCTCCTACTAGGCCCATCGAAGTATCAGGAACCAGAATACTAATTTTATCTCCAATTGAAACTCCAAGTTCTAAGGCTAGAATATTTCCTATAACTGCATTAAATTTATCTTCATCTAGTGAAGACCATTGGCCCAAGATTAGGTGCTTACCTACTTTTGAGACTTTATTCTCTTCAATGGAATTTACTCCTTTTATAAGTATCCCTTTTAAAGATTCTTCAGAAGTTACGAGTCCTTGAGTTTCAATATATGGAGCTGTTCCAAGGATATTTTCATTATTTGATAATATCTTCCTGATTTCATTGGTTGTTTGGTTGGTAAAAGGACCTTCAATAGATGCATGTGGAATAACTTCTAGAACTCTTTCTCTTAGTTCTCTTTCAAAACCATTCATAACTGAAGTTACTATTATGAGAACGGCAACCCCTAAAGCTATGCCCATAAAACCCATCTTCGATATGAAAGATAAGAAACCAGATCTTTTGCTCCTAAGATATCTTAAGGCAATAGATAAAGATAAAGAGTTCATAAGCTTGAAGACTATTAAGTCTTAAGAATTAAGCCGTTGGTGATTTATCTTTTTCTTTTTTGTAAGGAGGAACTAGTCCAGCTAGTTTATTTAAATTTAAAGAAACTTGATTATAAATAGACTTAGCATGACTAAACTCTTTAAATCCATCATGACCATGATATGAACCCATACCGCTTGGACCCACACCTCCAAAAGGTAAATTTTCTTGTGTAATATGAGATATCACATCATTTACTGTTACCCCTCCAGAAGTAGTATTTGATAAAACATAGTCTTCGTTTTCTTTTCCAAAATAATAAAGGCCCAGAGGTCTTTCTTTGCTATTTACATATTCAACTGACTCACTAAGTTCTTCGTATTGTTTAACAGGCAAAACAGGACCAAATATTTCTTCCTGCATTATTTTCATGTCTTCAGACGGGTTCAAAACTAAAGTAGGTGGAATTTTATGATGTGGTTGTTGAGAAAAGTCCTCATTATTTGGATTTATTTCTACTAATTCGGCTCCCTTAGATTTTGCGTCTTCTAAATATCCTTGAATTCTATCAAAGTGGCTTTGATTAACTATGGAAGTATAGTCATCATTATCTTTCATCTCTGGATACATTTCTGTTACAGAATTTATGCTTTCTTCTACAAATTCATTAACTTTATCTTTGGGTACTAAAGCGTAATCAGGAGCTAAACAAATTTGTCCAGCGTTCATTGTCTTTCCTTGCATTACTCTTTGAGCTACATCAGAAATTTTTGCATCTTTGTCTACTATAACTGGAGATTTCCCTCCAAGCTCTAATGTTAAAGGAACGAGGTTATCAGAGGCAGATCTCATTACATGTTTAGCAATGGCAGTACCACCAGTAAATAGTAAATGATCAAATGGAAGTGCACTAAAAGCGGCTCCTACTTCTGGGTCTCCTACAAAAACAGCTATTTCAGATTCATCAAAAAACTCTTCAAACATTATTTTGATAACATTGGAGGTTGAAGAGCTAATTTCTGAAGGCTTTATCATTACTCTATTTCCTGCAGCTAATATTCCCCCTAAAGGGGCCATTACAAGATTTACAGGAAAATTCCATGGACTGATACAGCCAACAGTTCCTTTAGGCTGATATTCAATCTTAGCTTTAGCGCCTAACAAGGAGAGAATAGTGCCTGCTCCAGGCATAGGAGCACCTACTCTTCTTTTTTCAGGTTTCATCCATTTAGAAAGATTCTTTTTGGCATGTTCCAATGGACCTACCGAAGACATTATTTCAGTTGCCATACTCATTACTGGATCTCTATTCCCAAAATCATCTTGAAGAGCACTAATAACATCTTTTTGATATTTATTTACCATGCTTATTGCTCTATCCAATCTATCTTTTCTTAATTGAAAGCTAGGAGCCCCTTCTTCAATATGTTTTCTTTTTTGAAGCTCCAAAACTCGCTTCATTTCTGAAATTGTTATTTCGTTCATAATATTACCTTTCTGTCTTTATTTTTTACGTACTTCTTTTGGCCTTATCTTTATCGTTAGTTGATTTAATAGTTGACCTAATTGCATCCCACTCTTCATCTCCTAATGAGGCTAGAGCTCTATAAAATGTACCTCCCGTTAGATATTCTGCCCCATCAATAGCTATTGTTTGGCCATTTAAATAATCACATCCATCTGACATTAGAAATGTAGCTAAGTTCCCTAATTCTTCCATTTGCCCTACTCTACCCATAGGGTTACCAGAGTAAGATGAATCATTGTTTACTTCTTCTGGATCTTGACCAGGACTCAGTCTGGCCCATGCTCCTTCTGTTGGGAAAGGACCAGGAGCTATAGCATTAATTCTAACCCCGGTTTTTCCCCATTCCGTTGCCAAAGACTGTGTCATCGAATGTATTGCACTCTTAGACATAGCTGAAGGAACAGTAAAAGCTGATCCCGTCCATACCCAAGTTGCTAATATAGATATTATTGAACCTTTATGTCCAAGTTCAAGCCACCTTTTTGCTACTGAATGGGTAACATAAAAAGTACCATGAAAGACAATACTAGCTATTGCATCAAATCCTCTATGAGAAAGATCTTCAGTTCTTGATATAAAATTACCTGCAGCATTATTTACTAATCCATCTAAGGGAGCCTCTTGAAAAATTTCTTCTATAGCCCCATCTACGTCCTGAGGACCTCTTATATCCAGAGTAAAGTGCTTAACACTACCTCCTCCATTTTCTTCCATTAGCTCATTTGCAGTTTGCTCTAAAACTTCACCTCGTCTTCCACAAATTAAAACTTCTGCACCGTATTTAAGGAAATACCTAGACATTTCCTTTCCTAAACCAGTTCCTCCGCCAGTTACTAATATTCTTTTGCCTTTTAGTAAATCTTCTTTAAACATGCAATTTCCTTGTTTTATTAATTATTTGTTTTAAATAATAGCATTTTTATGACTATCACTCTTGATTTAGAGTCATTTCCACTACTCTATATTTCTTTTTTCTTATCCATCTATGTCTTTGATTTAGATTTACAAAAAATAATGAAATAAGCATTAATAGAGCAGCTAATAAATAAGGGGTAGTTGGATTCCACAAATATAAGGGCATGGCTATGAATGGAGAAATTACGTGACCAGATGGGAAAACCATTCCCATAAACCCATTTGCTTTACCTTGATTTTCAGGTCCTACGGATAAAGAAATTCCTGCTGATAAGCCTGTTTGTAATGTCCCAAGACCAAGGCCATATAAAAATAAATAGAAATAAATAAAGAGCAAATTAGAAGATAAAACAATTCCAAATAAACTTATTATTGAGAATAGGATTCCATATCTTATTAAGGAGCCTGGAGAAATAGCTAATTTATCCGCAAAGAATAGTTGACCCAACAGACTACCTACAGCAGATAACATGAAACCTATGCTTGCATAAGTTAATGGGTTTTCAGATCCTTTAACTATTACATCTTCAAAGTAAAAAGAAATTGTAATTATTAAAGAAGCATTTGATATTCCTATAAATACAGCGACTAACAAGAATGGCCAAACGCTTTCATCTAATATTGATAATTTAGTCTGTTTAGTTTTGTTATTTTCCGCAACATTTAATTCTTTTTTGGGTTGAAAAAAAATAAGTAAAGAGATTAAGACTAATCCTGCTGAAAATAGATAAAAAGGTGCAGTATAGGAAATTAAAAGTAAGAAACCTGCTATAGCTGGACCGCCTATTCTACCAGCTGAAAAACCAGAACTAAGCCTGCCAAAGGCTCTTGCTCTGTCTTCAGTCTCAGTAATATCTGAAATCCAACCCCCAGAAGCTGGCCTTGTTGCACTACCAAAAACTCCATTTAATAGCCTTGCTAAAATAAGAAGTAGAAACAACATAGCTCCTTCTATACTTCCTAGTAATCCAAAAGAAATAACGGTTGAAAATAAGATTAAAGACAATGCACAGCCAATTAAACCGATAATAACTACTTTTTTTCTACCAATAGAATCGCTTAAAGTTCCCCAATAAGGACTTGCAAAAATCCAGGCCAAAGCTGAAATACTGAATATTGAGCCTATTTGAGTTTCGCTTAAGCCTAGATCTCTCCCTAAAGGTGGTATCGTTAAGAAAACAACAGATTGGCCTGATCCTACAAAAAATAATCCAAAAGAAAGTAACCAAATTACAGGTGGTAATTTCTTATTCATAAAAAATTATAGGATTAGTAAAGATTCAAAAGCCTTTGATTCCAATTCTATTTCTGACATCACTCAATATAGGTGATGAAACATCCATAGCTTTCTCTGCCCCTTCTTTGAGTGTCTTCTCAACATAGGTTCTATCTTTACAGATTTTAAAATATTCGTCTCTATATGGAGAGATAGACTGTTCTAAAAGCTCAAAAAGAGATTCCTTCGCATCGCCCCAAGATATACCTTTATTATATTCCTGCTCCAGTTCATTAGCCTCTTCTTCTGTACTAAATGCCTTGAAAATACTAAATAAAGTACAATCTTCAGTATCTTTTGGTTCTCCTGGCTCTAAAGAATTAGTTTTAATTTTACTAACTAATTTTTTAAGTTGTTGAGATTCTGAAAAAGCAGGGATAGTGTTTTCATAAGACTTACTCATTTTTCTTCCATCTACCCCTGGAAGGATTCCAGTATCTTCACTGATTATCGCTTCAGGAATTTTAAATACCTCACCATAATGATGATTAAACCTATTTGCTATATCTCTAGTCATTTCTAAGTGTTGCTTTTGATCTTGTCCCACTGGGACTTCATCAGCATTAAACATTAAGATATCTGCGGACATTAGTATCGGGTAATTAAAAAGTCCCATTGTGATTCCTTTATCAGAGTCTTTTGAATTATTTTCTTCATTTATTGCTACAGCTGCCTTATATGCATGCGCTCTGTTTAAAAGACCTTTTGCTGTTAGACAGCTAAGTATCCAAGCCAATTCAGTTATATGTGGTACATCAGATTGTCTGTAGAAAGTTACTTTAGAAGGATCTAAACCACAAGCCAGCCAGCAGGCTGCTATGTCAAAACTAGAGTTATGAGTTAAATCAGGATCTAGATTTTTAATTAATGAATGATAATCAGCTAAAAATAAAAAAGAAGAAGTTCCACTAATCTTACTTTTTTTAATAGCGGGCAGTATTGCACCAACTAAGTTTCCTATATGAGGTACCCCGCTTGTTGTTATTCCTGTTAATACTCTTTTAGTTGAAGACAATTTAATAACTCCTCCTGATATTTTATCTCATAAATTGCAAATAAAGTGCTTGATATACCATAAACATGAACTAAGATCATATATATGTCTAGAATTTTTATAGGTCTTACTCCAGATAATGACTTTAATCAAAAAATTATAGATCTAAAAATCAAACAGAAGGAGTATAAGAATAAAACCGCTAAGGTAAATTGGGTTCAAAATTCAAACCATCATATTACTGTGAACTTTATAGGAAACATGGAGCC